>Ga0116228_10000860_pt1 | contig 24163 bp, 16 predicted proteins | sample S1TSphfallax_2_FD_89694 | JGI IMG/M metagenome (GOLD analysis project Ga0116228, IMG submission 89694) | Host-associated microbial communities from peat moss isolated from Minnesota, USA - S1T2_Fc - Sphagnum fallax MG | ecosystem: Host-associated > Plants > Peat moss > Unclassified | place...
AAGTATAATAATTTAAGTATGTATAAGTTTAGGCCATTATTTTTATGACACGTGTCCATGTTGTATAGATTTAGTTGCATGTTAATTGCACACACAACCGTATGGCCTAAAAATTATACAATACCAAATTTGTAGTTGCAAATATGACCAAGATAGTTGTAAATGACAATTAATTGCATGCCAGTTGCATAGTAACTGGTTGCAAATGACAAGATTTCTAGTAGTGATCTCCCTTGGGTTGGCTCGCTTTGAAAGGAGCCCCCTTCTTCAGAAAATTTCCTTTGGGTTTCAAACCCAAGCCTTGGAATTGTTTGGGCTTTTCCCCCTTTGAGGTGTCTTGGCCTTAGTTCCATTCCCCTTCATGGCGTGCCTTTTTGTGAAGAAACTTGTTATCCTTTTTGAACCCGAACTTTTTGCGCCGTCCCACATCTGAAAAGCCTTCCACTTTCATGATGGCTTCGATTAGTGAGGCGAACCAATTCTCTTCAAGCTTGCACTTGGCCCAAGTTGGAAGCCCCATCACAAAGTGGCACAAATGGTCTAGCTCATCCATATGTCAAATTTCAAGCACAAGTTCAGAATAAGCCCTCATATATTGGCACAAGTTGTCATTGTTTGCATTCACAAGGTCACGAAGCTTACACCTTGAAATGTAGTTGGAATTCTTTGGAATGAATTCCAACTCAATACATTCCTTGAAAAATTCCCATGTGTAGCCATGGGTCTTCCCTTACTCTTGCCTCACCGTCCTCCACCATGTGGAGGCATAGCCCTTCAAATAGGATTGGGTAAGTTCCACGGCCGAATGCCGCCCAACCTTGGCGGCATGAAGGTAATCTTCCATTTCCGCAAGCTAAGCATCCACAACCTTTCAATCTCAAGCCCCATCAAAATTCCTAGGCTCAGTGAGCTTCAACCCCACACCTTTTGATGATCCTCCCTTGAGGGCCACAACCAATTCATTCAAATCCGGCCTATTCATTTTGAGTAGGACCTCCAATTGTTTTGGGGTGAAAAGGACTACATTTGGTTGCTCCTTTTCACTTTTGTGGTCATCAAGGTTATCATGGTCTCCCTCATATTCGGAATCCTTTTGTTCTTCCTCCCTTATGGCTTCAGGTGGAACATTTAGGTCTTGGGTGGGTTCTTCCACCACGATCTCTTGGACTAGTTTGCGGGTCTTCTTTGGTGCCATTGGAACTCCCCAATAAGTGGATCGAGCTCTCCCAGAGCTCTAATACCAAGTGACACACTCCCAACTCCTTACTCTTCCGCTATTTTCTATTTGGTCCCTCAAGGAGTTGGGAGTGTGTCAAACCCCATCATAGTAGGTTTATGCCAAAATAAATCAATCAACCTACATGAACTTATAGGCACTATTGATAAATGTTCTTCCAAAATTTGGATCTTTTTCGAAATCTGAAACAACACCTTGATGACATGATTCCACATAGGTGTGTAATGGGCTTTGAACAGACTTGCCTTAAACACATGGTAGCCAAGTAGACCTTGATGTCAAGTAGCATAAATAATTAGCCTATACCAATTTCATTCAATTTAGATTTATAACCATTGTTGACAAAGCCAGGTAATCAATTGTGATGTCTCTTAGAATCTGAAACCGATATTAACAAAAGGAAACCAAATAAATGTGTTGTAGGGTAAAAATAGACTTGATTTAAAGACTTTGTAGCTTAGAAAACCCTTCCAAAATTATCAACAAACATTGTGAAACAATGAAACATGACCACCCATAGCCAATACATGTTCAAACAAAAATTAGATTTGAATGCTACACAAGGTTCATGCATTTAACATCAAAATTTCCATGCCTTTGTATATTTGTTTCATGTAGAGCTTGAATTACAAAATGGACCAATAAATAAATGGGGATTAGAATTTACTTTCCAATATAACAAATCAAAAAGACAACTTTCTCATTTCACTCCATTGTTCAAGCAAAGATTATCCTCCTCCCTCCCACCCCATGATTTCCAAGCTTCATACAAGTTGGCATGCTCAAGAACATCAATTCCTTTCATCATAAGTGGAGCTGGTCTACGTTCAAATCTGCCATTAAAATCATGTAGATTATTTCAATAAGGATGTGTTGGTCATAACCACCTACGATGATGCACAAAGGTAGTTTTGCCAAGTCTCCTTAAATGACAACTACATGTGTTTGGCCCACACGTTAATAGACAATAGTTATAGCCTTTTGTGACTTGACCTGAAAGTAATCCATATGCAAGAAGATCATGAATCGCCCACATAAGTGGCCCTTACATTTTGAATCTTCAGTGATGTTTAGGTTTTGTCACATCCAAGTAGTAACCCCCCTCCAAAGTAGTTGTAGCTCCTCCAATAGTGGGGCCAAGTAAACATCAATGTTGCTATTTTTTACAAATTCTTTTCTAGGAAGAAATAAGGCCAACATACAAAAGAACTTTTTCATGGTGAGCCATGGTAGCAAATTATAGTTTAAAATGAGAATTAGCCATGTAGACCTTGTGCTCCACTAGTTTTTGAATGGATTAACCTCATCCAAGGCAAGCCTTAGCCTTAGGTTGTGAAGTTCTGTCGTAATTGTAGGCCAAGTCGAGTCTATATGAGCCCAAGCTCTTGAATCTGCATCATGTTGCACATAACCATCCTTGCTTTTATTTTGATCATGCCATTTCATGAGTTTTAATATATGAGGAGCTTTGGACATTTGTTTTAACCATGGAATTAATGGGAAATGTCTTAACATTTTTTTGGGCATGTTGTCGTGCCTTAAAAACATACCACAATTCACCACAATGTGGGCATTGGTTAGGTGCTTCATATTCTTTCTTATACAAAACACAACCATTCTAGCATGCATGAATTGAATTGTAGCCCAACATTAGATTTTGAACAAGACTTTTAGCCTCATAATGTGACTTAGGCACATTGTTTGGTTTTGGGAGAATTAAATTTCAAAGTAAAGACAAAAGTTCATCCACAAAGCCATTAGTGCAACGATGTGTTGTACATGTATTTAAGATCACTAAGCTCCCTATTAGTCTACTCAACTCACTCCCAACATACAAAGGAATTTTGGACTTAGTTGTCAACTTAACATGATGAAGGTCATTTATTTCAAATTCAAGTATGTCATTGAAAAAATGCCTAACATCACTACTTGCACGTTCCCCATCATCCCTTTCAATGCCCCTGTCTTCACCTAAAATGAATACATCTTGCATGTTCAAATTGACATCATGGCTCATAGAGTCCTTTATTGCTACCCGCATGCCTAGAATACATCGTTGAGAGTTGCCATCATTTGATTCCCCAAGTCCACCTTGTCACAATTGACATAATCCCTATGAATAGACTTTGTAGTTGTGTCCACAACCTATGGCATTTCTTCCTCCCTATTTTGCTTTGTCAACCTTCCATGTTGCCACTCCTCATTTGATGACACTGGGGGCATACCCTACAAGATGCAAAGTAAACTTATTCAACAAAATGTGGAGGCATATGATGCCTACTTTTATACAATATATGTATGTAGGGTCTAATCTTATGTTTTGGTACACCATCTAGAGCAATTCAAATATATCTTTAAGCATTCATAGTTCAATTGTAAAAAATAATGATATCAATTTGGGCATAATAGTATATGTGTTGGATCTTACATGAGTAGGTTGGATGCCACACAAAGTTGGATCATGCCCTCAAGTCAAAAGGTGTCGGTGAACCACCCTCCTTAACCAATTCTTCCCTCCATGGGCTTTGTTGTAGTTACAAAACATATTTGGCAATTTTCTCTAAGCAACATAGTCTACCTCTCTTTGCCATAAGTTTTCATCTTTATATTGTATGTGCCCCACAAGGATTGGACATTGAACCCGAATTGATCCTAGTCAATTTAGACTCATGATTTTTAGCAACATGCACCACAATTCAAAAGCCACTCTATAGCATTTAATCAAGCCTTTGTTATTGTTATCCCATATTAAGATTAATTTCTTGTATCATTAAGCACATACACATCTTGGTCGTTTCTTTTGTAAAAGTTTGCACTTGATGGGCCCAACTTGTCATATATAGTAAACTAGCTACTAATTCTAAAGATTGTAAAAGTGTCCCATCCCTACTTATTAGCCTTGCACTATCTAGGCTAGTAGTGTTTGATGTTGGCAATTAGCTCCATTGGAGTGGGTTGTGATGTTCTTTTTGCAATGCTTGTGTGATATGTTTGTTTTATGTTACTAACATATCAATGAAATTATAGAAAAATTTGCACAACAACAATTTGAAGACCTAAATCAATTAGTGCAGTAATGAATTTATGAAATTCATTCACAATGTGTCAAATTATCCTCTTGATCATGATGGTAGTGGGTAGTGACAAGTTATGCTACATTTGCATGCTCATTAGTTCCTAATGGTACAGGTATGTTTTAAACAAGTGGATTTCTAGCAATAATGGCTCTACAAACTTCTTACTATCTATTGCTTTTCTTTTCTATTCATTGATTCAATCTAAGGTTTCCTTGGGAAACCAAAGTATAGTGTTGATTTGCCAACTATTTTATGAAACTGCCTCTATTAAACACATTTGCCAAATGAAATTACTATTTATGTTTGTCTCCACAACACAACACAAATTAAACCTCCTATGATAGTGGCAAATTAAGCAATGATTATCCCCTAAGTATGAAATCTTGTGAAATACAATAAGGCTAGAAATGGCTAAAAAGGGGAGTGTCTACATGCATGACAATAGGTATTAACATTTTAGGCAACACAAGTGGGTATTTGCATATTATGGTGAACTTATATGGACGACACAATGACAATTTTTCATGTATTTGTTAAGTACAAGAAAATAAATAAAATAAAAGCCATTGAAATAATAAAAAAAGGGACTCACTTATTTAAAGCTATCATAATCAACCTTCCAAAAATGAATAAATCAAATCAAAATCATGGATAACCAATAAGTAATGGACTTTTGAATTTTGCTCACATTTTTGTCACATCTACAAAACTCATGGATATGGACTTTCATTTTACAATGTGTTAATTTTATGTGTTTTAAACTTTGAAATATTAAATTAATTATGTTTAAGAAACTAAAGATCCATTGCATGAATGGATGTGATTTTAAACTATTATTTTATGGACTTTTAAAAATTCCAAAACCTATAATTATTTTTTTAAATTAAACATTTAAAAAAAATATTTTGATATATTTTTTATATGTCTTACAACATCATGATTTGAGATTGGAAATGGAAAAAAATGTTACTTTCCATATCATCTAAATATTCATATTTTAAGTTAGTTTTCAACTACTAAAAAAGGACTTTCAAAAGGGACTTTAATCTACTAAAATGTGTGTGACCTTAATGTGTTTTTTCCTATGTCATGTTTTTCAAGCACAAATTGCAAAATTGCCAAATATCAAGTATTGTTGTCATGGACAACAATGCATACTACAAATCCTAACCCATTGCATAATTTGATGGACACCTATTATATTTCAACTACTTTGGCTACAATTGGAATAACTTTTATGTAAAATCTATAGCCATTTTGGTAAAGAAAAAATCAATGTGGTGTTAAATTTGAACTTGAACTTTAAAGGCCAACATGCAGTATTCCATAGCTTTCTTTTTAGAAAAATGCCACTTAAACATTGCAGAAATGGCACATGAACTTGATGGTGTCAAGGCCAAATTCTTACATCATCCTCTAAATAAAGACTTTAATGGATTTCTAGTGCTTGAAAATAAATCAATGATACATTTCAAGTGCATAACATTAGGTGATTCAATTAATTGCATTTTGTAAATGGAAGATGAATCCATCAATATGGAGAGTTGACTTTGGGATTTTGATTTGGAGTTCACATTTGACATTTGGTGAACAAGAAAGTTCCAACAAAGGAAAGTTCATGTACTATTCATGTGATATACAATGTGCCTAAAATTTGCACATGACACAAAACTACAAATAATCTCACCATTTTGAGCTACATGATTTGATGTCTAGGGACCAAATTCATGAATTCGGTCCAAATTCTTTAATGTGTACCAAAAAACTTGTCACAATGTCACCCTTTTGTATTCCTTTTCCATATTCTTTACTAGTCCTTTTTCATGATGTACATGGACACAAAGTGTATGATATTAATTTTAAAATATATTTGATAGTTTTACATATCATACTTCAAAATATGAAAATTTTAAATTCAATAATGTGTATAGAAATAAAAAATATAAGGCAAAATTAAAACTATGTTAACGACTACCTCTACTTTGTCCTACTTGGTATTACTTAAAGAATTTGGACCTAGTTACACGCATTACTTTTGTCACTTTCAGCATTTAAAAGTGCCATCGGGCTAGGAAACACCATTTGGTTATTGTGAGCTTGCCTTGACAACCTTCTGCGCTTGCAAAAATCACATCCAACAACCTCATGGACCGAGTGTTGAATGCCAAAAGAGATGTTAGATGGTCAAGAGATATGCTTGCATCTTCTCATCTAATAATCCATTTATGCTTCTATTCTATATAAAAAAAACAAAAAACACATGAGTTTTAATTGGAGATTTACCTTCTTACAGAATGCAATGGACTGATGGTTTGTCTAGGAGTGAAGGGCCCCTCCTCTCATAGCACTTGAAGGTTCTCGGGCCACTTGCATTCATTAGAAGAAATCTTCAAATATATGACTAAGTTCATGAATGGTATTTCAGTCATAAATGACTAAAATGACTAATAGCCTTAAAGTCATTATGGATAAATTGTTGAGGACAATAGTCGTTTGGGACATGATGTGGCACAATGATGTGTCAATGACATGGCACATTTCATTCATTAGTCATAATTTAATCAATGTGTAATTGTTTTTTATTATTATAAATTATAATAATATGAATTTTATAATGTAAAAATAAGATATATTTTTATTTCCATTATTTTTCATCCTATCAATTGTTGACACATGTCACCACCCAAGCTAGGTCTAAAACTAGTTTAAATGGCTAAGTAAACCACTTAATCTACCTAAGTAGACATTTAATCTAAGTAGTTTAATTAGGTGTGAAACATTCAATCAATATTCGATCATTGAACACAACAATGTCATTTGCAAAGTTTAATCCTTGGACCCCATGAATGGAATTGAACTCCTTCACCACCAAGCCACCTTGTTTGTTGTGTAAACAATCTAATGTTTACTTTATTTAGAGCATACTTCATTTAAACATTACACACAACCTCAAATTTGATGATTCATATCTTATTGATAAATTGTTCAAATGAAAAATGAAAGACTTATTCATGAATTTCCTTCAATAATGTACACAAATTATATATATCTGTAAAAATGTGATTTTTTTAAAAATGAATTTTGTTATTGAATAATATTTCAATCACCATTTTTTGGGGAAAAAACTTAAACACATGATTTGTGGGTAGTACAAAAATAAATAAAATATATCTTTCATATCTTAAACCTTCATTTGATTTATGAATTGATATAATACAAATTTTTTTCCAATATATCATAATTTTATTAATAACTTTTAATTTAGACATATGAGTCCATAAAATTTATCCACATAATTTATTTATAAATGGATCACAATTCAATTATAATATTTAAATTTATAAATATTATTCATATTAATTTTATTTATAATTTAAAAATAATAATCAATATTAAATATTGAATAATTTTCTTAGATTATAAATTTTAGTCAATTTACACATATAGTTTTAAATAATTGTGTAATATTTATTTATATACATATAATATATAAAGTTTTACTTAAATTGATGATACAAATTTAATGTAAATGTAAATTACATATTTACCACATCTTACATTTCTATTTGATTTTAAAATTATAATATACAATTTTATTTTTAGTATATCATTTTTTATTAATAAAATTTATTTCAATGTGTAATAATTAATTTACTCTTATAAAATATTTTTAAATGTATCATATATCAAGTATAATAAAAAACATATAATTAAAGTTTTTATATTACTTGTAAGTATAATATTATTTGAAATTAATTCCCTACATGTCATGATTATTTATGTGTGAATTTATACCGATAGTCATTTTTGAATCATTGTGAATTTATTTTTGTGAACACATTATGTATATAATGACACATCATTTTGTCCATGTCATTTGCGTAGTCAGTTTTTAATTATATTTGAAATGATTTTATCCTAATCACATTTCATATGATATTTTGGACATCCACGTCACTTTGTTATCAATTGTGGATGCCATATGGATGAAAACTTGGAATGAAAAAATGACATTATCCTTCTTGTTATCACATCATCATCTACTAGTCAAATGCACCATTAATATATGACTATAACTTTTTACATGTAGGATTTGAAATAATATCCTATTATTATAGTCAATTACCAGTCATTTAAAACATTTAGTCTTTGATTTTTTGGTTACAAAGGACATGATTTCTTCTAGTGATTATACTTCCTTTAATTATATATAGAGGTGATTCCTAGCCCATAGCTGAAACAACGTACCTTCATCATCCCAGCCTGCCATCATAGAACATAATCTCGAACAAAGACTTAAGTTTCATTCTTTGCTATGAAGGCTACATGTTGAAATCTTCATGTCTTCAACAACACGTTAGTAAACTCATAAAAACATATTGTCTTTACCTTTTCCTTTTTGACTATTGTTTCTTTCTTTGTCTTTTAACATGACAATCATAATCTCTACAACTACAACATATCAAATGTTTCCTTCACAATAATTTTTGCATACAAAATTGCAAGCAGGAATGCGCATCATTAATTTGTATCTACATCCACATCACCTCTTATAACAATAATGAATTAAACATTAAAGCATAAGAAGAAAAGGCATCATACATTGTTGATCAAAAAAGCAATAATGTAACCTCTTGTGCTTTGAAAAAGCTACAGAATAGGGATCCATGTAAGGCATCATCTTAATGACATGTCAAGTTAACCCTCCTTCTATAAAGTCTTCTACTGTTCTGAAGCAACCATTGCATGGATTTGCAACAATTCATGAATGCACCATGTACCCATGAACATGGTTTTTGTTTTGTGTCAATCATGTGAAATACATATTGAAATCCCACTCTGCTTCAATTATCTTTAGTTTTTATGCATGTCCAAGTGTAATACAAGACTATCAAAACCCAAACTTGTAACTAACATTTTTTAACTAGAAATGAAATCTACGAGAATTAGCACCAATCATAACATCATGAGTGTCATCACTCACCAAGTATTAATCTATCACTTTCATCAAGGTGATGCAGGATTTAAAGTAATTTTAAAAGTTGGACCTAAATTCGGAGCTAGAATTGAAGTTAGAAATTAACCTCTAATAAGCGTTGCTTTAGATTTCAGAATGTTTACCATAGTTGTATGCTCTTGGACCCATACTACTTGTGTGGTTATGCATAGCTGGCATGTCCATTTTATAGTGCCTTTGAATTATTAGTGATTGATAATTTGCTTACAATGGTGCTGGTAAATCAATGTTATTCTTCAAGTTTAAAAACAGGGCATCCATTAACAATCAGAGTTGTCAAAAATTGTAGATGCCAATCTAATTGGGAGCCTTACACAATTGAGCCCGCCCAAAAGTACATGTAAGAACATGAAAGCAAGTTCACAACTTTCATGCAATCACATCTTGCAAAGAAAATTTTAGAATACTTTAAAAGTGAGTATGTGTCAATTTCAACAAAACCAAAATTACATATCAAGAGTGAATGTAATGCCCATAACCTAATGAGTGTGATTAGTTGTAAAAGGATTGTGACTCAACTATGCACATGGAATTTCTCTAACTGTGCAAGCTTCTAGATTCAAGTACATTCAACCCTCCCTTTGTAGCTCTCAAGTTTATTAATACATGTACTCCTATAGTTATAATATTATCACCATCCCCACCTTTGAAGCTTGCATTCCATTTATTACTATTTTACTAGTTGTTTCCTATTGGCATCTAATTGCTTCTTTTATGTGCTGCCCTAATTCATGATCACAAGACTTATTTGATTCTCCTTTCTCATTCTAGTTCTACACAATTCTATCATGCCCAATGCATATGCACACTTTTCTATGGTAGCCATGGTTGCATTTGTCATTCCTATCTTGATTTTAGAATCCTCACTTTGCAAAACCCTAGGTATTTTTTTTATTAAGATTTTTTTACATAATTAAGAGAATTTTTAAGGGCAACAAGGATAGTGTACCTATAGTGCTTCACAACTTCTGTTTTGTTCCCTTGAATCCATGCCTTCAATAAATATTCATAGAAACTAATAGTGATAGTAAAGATGGTGTAATGAAAGGGCAAGGCATAAAGCTCTGATTATGTCCACCAATATATGCTTGACCTCCCAATTCATTGATTTATTATTCACTGCCTTGGCAACTATCCAATTGAAATCAACTAAAAGTTGCCCTTAGACCTTGGACCTTACTTCAACACATGACATTCCAACACATATAATCTAGTAGGAAATTATAGTGTAAAAACAAACATGGTTCAATTAGTGATTTGAATGATCCTTAATGGTTAATTCAAAGTTCATGTTGTTTGTAGTGGATTGTACATCTAACCTTCTACTTGTATTTGGGCTCTGGACAATTCTTTGGGACAACCCTATAAACTCCATTTGTTCTATCCCTAAATCAACCAAGAGACTTGGACCTTGCAAAAAAAATGTAGAAGTTCAAATCCTTAAAGGTTATGTAACTTTCAAATCCTTAACCAAGTTAATTTGCTTGAGTATCAAGTAAGTCACAACAACAAATTAGGTAGAAACAGGTGTTAACTAGAACAACAATCCTTTTAGCTAAGGTGTAGGCTCCAAATAGAAGCACATGGGACCTTTGTTGCTATAAAACCTTGAAGTTCTCCACTTTGCCACATTCACCTTCGCTTTGTGGAGTGACCTCACCAACATCCATATCTTTTTTTGTTGCATCAACCCAACTTGCTTTACCCAAGATGTTCTAAAATGTAGCTGGTGTTGCTATGAACTCCTTACAAATGCCAATCAAATTTTGGTCTTCAAAGTGAAAAAAATCCAACTCCTCCAAACACACTACCACAACCTTCACCTTGTGAACCAAACACACATAGTTGCCATCACCCAACTCAAATTGCAAACCCTATAACCTCTCAAGACCAGGGTGATTTGATTTCATTTGGTCATAGATGTCGTAATGGTTTATGATATAAACTCCGCCTAATTGCATCAAAACTGGGCTTATGGATTAATGGTTAGAGTGATCGATTTTCCTAAAGCGCCCAATTTGGTGCATTGGTTGATTCTTATCAAATTCACATGCATTTCGATTTACTATAGGTTATGGAAGTTGGTTTTCTCAACTATTGCCTTTCGCTTTACAAAATTGTTATAATTTTCCTACTAAACAAGTTATAAACATATATATATATGTCAACTAGTCTTTATTAATGATGTCGACAAAGTTAATATAAACTTTATTGTAATTTTCCCAATTTATTTGATTAAAAAAATGTGGTCCAATTAATTATAAATCATATTTGAACCAAGATCATTTTGTAAAACCAAAGAATTTGTACTACTTTTTAAATCAATTTCATATTATATTTTTATTAAACATGTACAAATTATTACTAGCTCATGATGTATGTTTACCTATTTGCATGCCTATAATATTATACCATGTTTGTTAATTATAACATATAATATAACTAGGTGAAATTTTATGTACATTAAGGCCAATGAATAAAATAAAAAAAGGAATCCAAATAGTTTAAATGATAGGGCCAATCTACATTAATTGTACTAATATAATTGTTTGGTTAGTTATGTAGTCATGATAAATAGTCATGAAATCATGATTTATATCATATAGTCATATACATGACTAACTTTGGTAGTTCATGCATTTCTTAATCATGTAGTTGTAACCATGACTAATAATGTATATGACTATGGTACATACAACAACTACATGACTAGCCTTAGGACATAGTCATAAAATGTCCAAGTCATGGATAACACCTTTTGGGGTAGAGGTGTAAGCCATTTTACTAGCTTGGAAATGGATTACGTACCTATGAATGAGAGCATAACTTGAATCAACAAGGGTGAAAACTTATGAACCCCTCAAGGGATCTTCACCCAATATAATTGATTGTTGAAAAAAAATCCCATAAGAGGAATTGCATTACATGGTGTAAGGCACTTTTATAGTTGGTGATGCATTTCAAACTTGTGAACCCACCCCCAATCAAGGTTCATAAATATAATAATGTTTTTTTAATCAATTAGAAACCCATTTTATTGATTATATGCCTAATACAAGGGATTTAAGATTTAACATTAAATGGAAAAAAATAATTTTAAATTAATTTATAAATAAATAAAATTAGGGTATTAATGATTACCAAACTAAAGTCAAAGTTCAAATTAATTTTTTTTTTGTGACAAATTTCGCCACATGGCAATAAAGAAAAAAATCATATGAATAGCCTTCACCACAAATTTAACATGTGACAATGAAAATCATGGAAAGTTCATTCATTCATAAGTTTGTACATTTTACACAAGAGTATTATGCATTGAAAACAAATTTGACACACGGATAAATGTGTTGACAAATGAAATACGAACCTATGAATGAACACATGTCACATGAACTTTGCATCTTAGAAATCCATGTGTCGAATGTGTTTTCAATGCACAATATCAATGAATGAACAAATTTTGCACAACAAGTTCTATTGTTAAGTTGTGAGATGCTAAGTTTGTGATGTTGATGAAATTCAATTACAAGATTTGAAAAATTCATCATATTTCAATAGCAAAGATGGGTGGAGTAGCCATCCTAACAAAGGATGGTCCAAATTAAGTGCTACCCAAACTAACGAAACACCTTCATTGGATGCAACAACAATGATGTATAAAAGGTCTTTGTCACCATTCCACATCCTTTAAGGTTAGGTCCCATTGCTAGCAAACTTGAAAGCTTAATAGCAAAGTTTGTTGTAAGTATGGATATGGAACTTTAAAGGTTTAGTATAATAGTAGGATGAGATTTATCCTTTAAGGCATTCATGTGTGAGTCTTGCAACTTGGAACAACAATATGTGTGAGAGTTTTGTAGGTTGTGATGTTGATGTAAATGCAATGAAAAAGCATTGTGATTTGCAAGAGCTTGGACAAAAGAAGAATGACAAGGTAATAGTTCAACTTTCAATGCTTATGAACATTTTTTAGTTAATATTCCCATTGAAGCTTGATCTCATATTTTGTTGTGTTGCATTAAAGATCAAGTCTTAGTGTCTATAACTTCTTGAATGTCTAGACGCCATGTTGGTGAAATTGCAACTTGATCACATTTTTTGTTTTATTACATCCATGATCAAATGTCAATGTTTGTCGTTTTTTGATGTTTAGAGCACCATAATGGCAAGGTTACAATAAATATGTATTTTGAAATTCAATTTGTTTCTTACTGAATTTGGAAACTTTTAGCTTTGTTTATGGCTTGTTGAATGTTGATGCCTAGGAGATTAAAATGTTCCAACATGTTAAAAAGTTGAAGTTCAAATCAACATCACATTTAGGTTTTTATATGTTCTCAATGTGCATTCCTTGTTTATTGATTATTATTATTTTCTTTGTGTTTTGGTGTGTCAAAACTTGGATGGTGTTGTGTCTATTCACTACATAGCAAATTGCAAACTTGATCATGAATTGTTATATGTTTTGAAATTGTTCTTAGATTCTTGTAGTTGTTTTCATATTAATTTAAGGGGTCTTTTGTATCCATAGAACTTGATATTTGTTCTATTGGTCAAAGCAATAGATTCATAAAACTTGTAAATTTTGATCAATGATATTATTTAGGATTTCATCCACCTCCCACCTATGGCATGTCTTTTAAGTTTTGAAAAAATTGAGTTTCATCTTTTCTTTGAATCCTTGGCACCCAACAAGCCATTTTGTAGTAATGCAAACCTCACTAACTATAGATTGGGTGAAACCAACCTTGTTTTCCACTCCATCACCCATGATCCCAAATTTTATTGTGTTTGTGCCCATGGCTAATGCATATTGAAAGGGAAAGGAGAAGGTTTGTGATAATGAAAAAAATTTGTGAAGAGATTTCTATGTGCCAACATTTTAGTATTTATATTTTATTTCTACTATTGGTTTGTTATTGATTTTAGCATTTATCCATGAGAGACATTTTCTTTTAGTATGTCACTTATTTGGATAAAGAATTAACACCTCTAGATACATTTACAATGTTACACAATTGTGCATATATACATACATCAAATGGTTACATTTGAAATTCTTTTCATTAAATTGCTCATATATACATTCAATTCAGATTTTTTTTCCCTACATTTAACAGACATAAAAAATGAAAACTATCAATTGTTGGTGTGCTCAACAATGTGAAAACTTGGAGGATATTGGATATGCTCAAGATGTTGTACATTACATTTCCAGTCTACATTTACAAAGCAATTGTATGTATGTTGATAATACAGAGGCATATACATATTGATACTCCAGTTAACTAGTGACAAAGACTTAGGCCTAGAAAGATTAGTACGATGAGACCGCAGATAACTGTACCTGCTATGATCGTGCCAAACATAGATCCGTCGGTAATGATGGAGTCCAGATCTTTAGACACAACCACGTAGGCACCAATCGAATAGGCAGTAACCACAGAAGCACAAGAAAATGCAAAGAAACAAAGAGCACATTTAAGTCTTTTCACCAAGCTGTCCCAAAACCCCCACATGTTGCGGGTGTATGGCCAGACTGCACCTACACAAACCCAGACCGTTGCAATGGCTGAATAGAAAGACAAGCTGTTGAACACCCAGAATACCTTGGTTGCCCAATGGTGCCCAAGCCTAATATTGCTGAAAGGGAGGAGTAGCCAGGCTGTATACGTAACGGTTGCTACTAGTGCTGCACCAACGAGAATAGCGTTTGCTGCACGCGTGATTTGACTGTTGGTGGCCCGCTGGACCCGCTGTCGCTGCTGTGCATCCTGTGCATCCTGTTGCTGCTGTTGCTGCCGTGCCTCCTGCTGCTGCTGCTGTTGCTGTTGCTGCTGTGCATCCTGTGCATCCTGTTGCTGCTGTTGCTGCCGTGCCTCCTGCTGCTGTTGCTGTTGCTGCTGTTGCTGTAGCTTCTGTAGTCCCGGCAGTAGTCCCTCCAGTGGTCCCTGCAGTGCCCGCAGTTGTTGCCGCAGTTCCTGCAATTCCTGCACCGTCTCTGCCATGCCTGCAGTAGCTGCTGTAGCTGGTGTGACTGACCGTCTGCCTCTTGATTTGTTCGCGTTGCTTCCCTTTCTTCCTGGTGCTGTGTCAGATCATCGTCTCCCGTTGTCACTAACTCAATCTGAGTTGCTTCTGAGCTGTTTTCGGGTGAAACAGCACCTACTCTGGTACGGTGGGAAACACCCCAAAATTTATTAAAAATTGCTTGTAAACATTACAAATATCGCATGCGCAGACAAAATCAGGGTCTCTGTGTCCAAATCTAACACTCCTTGGGTTTAATATGGCCACTAAGAGGCCTCACTCAAGAAGCTGAGGGTAGGTGCCCCTGCAGGTGGTGCTTGTAACTCCTGCCCATCGTTTTCAACAGAAGTTGGCTTTAACGTTTCACCTCCTGATGCTTTGGGGCTACAGTGAACCGGCGCACCATCCACTGGATGCCTGTTATTACTCAGTTGTGGATGAACCTCAACTGAGTTAATATTTGATTTCACCTTGGTAACCAACTTTGTAAGAAATAGGTCTCATTTATAGATAGATAGGTAGGAAAATAGGTAACTACTCAGTAAGGGCTGGTTTCACTACTTACCTACTAACAACCCAGTTGCGGGTTGTTAATAGGTAGGTCGCACTGAGCTAACTACCATGGTTAGCTAGGGAACTGGAACCCAACAGAAAACTGTTTGCTGACCACTTACCATCCATCGTTCATGGTGCGCTGGTGAGCGTTGGTTCACTGTGGCCTTCAGATCATCGTCTTTACTGACGCCCCCCCCAGTTCCAAGGAGAGGTCAAAAGAAGGTTCTAAGCCATGTCTCTTGAGACAGTCGAAGAGAGGAGTAGCGGATCGTGCGGCAACTTTACTGTTGACCACTTTTTTTAGGGGCAACACAACCGAGGGAATCGGGAGTCCATGAGGTGGGGCAATGAAGAAGAGAAAGTGGAAGGAATCAAGGCTGAAAAGAAGGGGCAGGGCTAGTGTCAAGAGAAGGAGTTAATCCAGCTCCTTGTCCTTATCAAAGATTTATATTTAGTTTCATAGAGATCAACCCAAAAACTGAAAGGACTGCTGAAAGTGCAGAAACTAATGCAGATTTCAATCTAAGCTCACAAACAGTCCTTGGAGCAAGCTCAGCCAGATAAAAGGCCAAAATGGGTAGCTCAATTCCAACAGTCTAGGAGCAAACTCTAGATCTACTATCACAAATGCGGGTGCACTTCAATAAAATGTGGGTACAGTTCAATAGTCCCATTCACTAAACCAGTGAATTCACTATTTTTCAATTAGTCCCAGTTTCTTAAGATCAATGAATTCACTCAAAATTTTAGAGAAATAGCTTGGTGTACAGGGACATCTTTTGTCGTAAGCTAGAGTTCACTATCTACATTCCCTGGGACTGGTCTCTGATGCAGCTGTCAAAGAATCACTTTCTACCCGCCAAAGTGGATGGTTGCCACTTTGGCTACCACAAAAAATTCAAAAAAATAAAAAATGGAAATAAAACCCTTATGGTTGCCACTAGCCATGGTGTATGCATATGAGGATACACATGAATTTGATTTTCTATGTTCCCATATCCTTTTAATTTCCAGCCTTATATACTTATTGCGGTACTGTCTCAGAGTCTCTGTGTTCACTGCATAATCCTTCTTCCAATTGTAGGGCAGTGCCCAATAGTGGGTAAAATCCCAAATCAAGACCTGCTCCAATGTTTTTAGTAATAATGTTTTTAGTACATAATTACCCAGCTTATTTTTTGTCCATTGTTTGGGGCTGTTTTTGAAAAATGGAATGCCCACCTAAGTGGGCATTCCATTTTTCAAGCTGCCCTGCATTTCTTTTCGCTTTATTCCTGGGGGAAAAAGAGAAAAGAAATTGAAATGTGTCTTTATGTTTAGTAACGCCCTTGGCTATGGCCCAGGATCAGGGCCATGCTAGGGTTCACCTTGTGCAGGCCCTTATTCCAGTAAATCCCAGTTCACCTATACTAAGCATGACCTTTCCCATTGTCATCTTTTGATAAGCTTTCGATCCCCTTCAGAAAATGACAGAGAAAAAAAATTCCCAAAGTCCAAATGCCATGTATATACTGTGGTACCTTGGTGGCTTCAGCACAAATTATATTATTTTTAGGAATGCTGATATTTTCAGAAAATACATTTCTCACAAAGGAACCTTTTTGTGAAGGAAAATGAAGAATCTTTTGAAATATCTTGGAATACATTTTTCTTTTCAAAACAGAATCTTCAAAATTAATTAATTATTCAGCAGACATGTGCCAAAGGAGCCTACTTGAGTTGTTGGTATGTAATCCAAGCCTGACCTTGTCACTTGATATTTTTAGTGTCAAAAAGTACAAAAAGTGATGCTTTTTATTTCCCTTCAAAAAGAAAAAGGGGAAACAAAAGAATCCAGTTTACAATTCAATAGAAGAGTACTGATTGAATTCTTTTCCTTTCAGTCTGCCCTTTGCCCCATTTTTTTCACCTTGGCATTTCCAGTTTGGGTCCATGTAATATGAGTTTTGAGCATGTTAGAGTTGTTAGGGGGGTATGTAATATGCTGCAAGACCCTGGACACATGTCAGCTGGCATGTTAAGTGCCCTTTCGTATTTGTAACATGTTATGTGAAGAGTAAAGCCCTAGGGTGGGAGCATTCTCAAAATAAGGGGCCTAGGACAAGGGGGTAGCTGTATCCGCCCCCACATTTTGGGAATGTCCTCCACCCGTGGGCTTTACCTGTTGTAAAGCACGAGACAAACTTTATCATGAACTAAACCTATGTAGATCACAAGGCCTATGAATGGAAGGGTTCTTCTGCCTATTCCTCAATAGTTGGAAGGTTCTTACAACTATAAGTAGGCATGATTTCCCTCCCAATTTCTAGGTGGGAAATTCATGGATATAAGGTGCCCTCCACATTAACTACAAATTTTCTCCAAGTTGCTTTACAGGTGCAAAACGTGACAAGTGAAAAAAAAACCAGGTGTATTAACAGCTATGGCCAAATATAACTTTAGGGTTAGGGTGTGTATATATGTACGTAACCCCATCCCAATAGGAATTGTATAATACCCACTAGTATGTTGTATGGATGTAATATAGGTATGTATGGTATGTATGGGTGTTTTGTTTTTTTTTTCAGTTTTTTGAAGGAGCATCATTGGCAATTCATCCCAAACAATATTTATCTCAAGACGGGCTGTCACTGCAAGGGAGGGTTCTTGTAAGCTTGGAGTTTTATCAGGTTTACCTCCCCTTTCTTTAGTTGATATGCTCCATACGACTGATGCGACTCAAGGAAGGTTTGGTTCTTAGTGGCGCCCTTTCCTCCAGGTGGCCCACCTCATTTGAGCTGTCTTGCCTGGACTTTGGTCCTTCCCCCATTGTATCTTTTTCTTTTCCTTTCTTGGGTGCTTTCTTTTCATAAAGTTTGGCAGGGTTTCATCATTTAGCATTAATTGGCAACATACAAATTTAAATCTTTCAGAACAGTAGAAAACCGACAAAGAACTGCCCCAAAAATAGAAATAGTATCAAGATGTGCCAACAGTTTCCCAAAAAATAATTCCTCAGAAGTTTGGCAAATTTTTGTTTGCAATAAACAGGGAGCTTTTGACAAAATATCCCTTTTTATTTTTAGTGGTCGAAATTTTGCTAAAATTTTCCAAAGAGAAAACATTGGCAGGTACTGCTATCAATGGAACAAATTAAAAAGTAGACTCAAATCCAATATTTTGGAACACTTGACCTATAATCAAAATGTAGAATTGAGGAAATTGAGGATTATAACTTTAAAAATGGTTCATTTTTTAAGACAAAGAAAGGTTTCTATGGTATGAATATGATTTCCACACCTTCAAATGCAAGACAGAAGGTTTGGGGCCCACACTCCACCTTCAGAGTAAAGTGGCATCCACTACCTACAGCACTATGGATGTATGGACACCAAATATTTTATTACCACCTGCCCATTTCCTCTTTGTACCAGAGTAGTCAACTTACGTTTTCATTTTTATTGTGCAACAAAAAGAAATGAAATAATGAAACCAAAATTTAAATATGAAATATTTACTTTTACACTAAACTGTAGTGCCTTGGAGGTTTTGGTAGTAACTTGTTGAATAATTAATATATTTTGAGAATTTGAATTTAACAGCTTGGTTTTGATTTTGAAGATTTAGACAGGAACAAATTAAATATAATAAAACTACCATCACTATCAAAAGGTTAAGGTTTTGATTGTCTTCTTGCTTGGACTGTCCTCATGAACTTGTACTACTTGGAGTGGATCATGGTTTGAGTCTGACTATAAATTTTGAATAATTCAACAAAATAAGCTAATTTTTTTAAAAAATTGACAGAATTAAAAATAACTTAATTTGTGCAGAAGCGGCCAAGGTACTGCCTTATGAACTACAAACCACATACCATACTTGTCCAAGCTACCTATGTAATCATCGGCACAAATACATGTGAAACTAATGATGATGTTTTAGAAAGGTGTTATTCAAAAGTGCCAAAGTTCAAAAGGAATGCACCTTGCCACTTTTTTTCCAACAAGCCTCAAGGATATGCCACGTGTACATTTTGAAAGTTTCATAGACCCACCTTCATTTTCAACTTGGGACTTGTTTTAAGTTTAGTATTTTTGCCACTTTTTGGTGTTGAAGGGATAGAAACCATGTTACAGTCCTGTGAATACATTTTTCTTTTTCTTTTGGGGGGCCCATCATTTGAAGGAATTTGAAGTGTGAATGGTCGTGAAGAGTTCAATGTACACATGGACTCAAGGTGATCAAATGGGTAAAATGTGGTTTCATCTATACATATTATTCTTTGACTTTTTGTTCCAACCAACCTTGTTACTCCACATTTTATTCTCAATCCCACTTGCATCATGTGGGGCTTCATATGATTCTTCAGCTTTTTAAGCCTTGGGAGTAGGGCCTTTACCAGTGTCGGGTGGGTATGTCCTTTTAGAGGAACCCTATGGGCAGGTCAATTTTTTAAAATGTAATATGGAAAGCCATGCGAGCCCATGCTTATTTAATTTGTAGTAAATCTAGGCCCTGCGGGCATGGACATACCATAATTTTATTTTTACAGCAGGGCCTGTGTAACATTTTTTCAAAAGTAACATGCCTGTTAGTCAAGGACCCAGGCATGGGCATGAAAACTAAAATGAAAATTCACCTCACTTTCCATGCAAGAACAGATTCAAAGACAAAGAGTGAAATTTTCTATTCAAACATTTTCTATCCATGGTAACAACTTGGGACAACATGGAAATCGAGATAGTGCAACACTATGGAAACACATCTAATGCACGAGTTCAATTGTCCTGATATTGATAGCAACATCACCAACACATCTCTAAAATGAAGTTGCAACACATGAAAATAACAAAAAGAGCACTGCATTGATCATTTTATTGAAGCTTTGGAAATCTAGAATTGCTTCAAATTTTGTATGTCCCTTCTCATCATTGAGGCACTTTACAATTTGTCAGTTTCTTGGGAACCTTAAACTACTACACAAAACAAACATTCTCAACATCACAAGTGGTTAGTGGTTAGTTTGAATCTAAATCAATGTAAATGCATGAAAAATGATAAACAACAAACAAACCAAAACAAATATCATTTTACCTCCCACCTTTGAACTCTATGGAACTGTTGCCATTTCATAGCAAACCTTTTTTGCATTCTACACTCTTCAACACAACATTTAACTAATCCTCTTTAATAAACTAGATTCTAAAAGTAGTTCCTCATTCTCTTCAAGCAAAACATCTTCAACATCCAAGTATTCTTCCATTAATTGATCAATGGACCAAACACACATCCCAATCTAAGGTCATCAAGATAATTTTTCATGATCAAGACGAGCTTGTCCAAATTCTCAATGCTAAGACAACAACATTTCAAACTTGTGAATCCTTGCCATATTGAAAATCCTTTCAGTTCCAATCTGCACACCTATAATTTCCAAAAATTGTCTTCCCAAAAAACTTATGTTTGGGAATTGTTGTTCATGTTCTGCCCACCAGCTAAAAGGACTAAAAGCTTAAGTTGGTAATCTATATGTAAAAGTGACAATTTAGCTTTGCGAAGCCCCATGGCAATTTCTTCAGTTGAAAGCCATTAATCCAAAAACACCCAATTCAAATGTACCAAGATCCAAAGGTTCAACAATAATTTGGGTTTTGATGTCGAATTGTTCTAAACAGTTAACAATAATGGCATCCAAATTGTGCAATCATATTCGATTACAATTTCCATTACCACTTCAAGTCTCACATAATTTCGAATCAATCGCAAATTCTTAAAACATGGGTCCAACATTAAGACCAACATGTTGTGTGCACTTGGAGGTTGTAATGAAAATGCAAAAGCCAAAAATGACTTCAACATAATAATCATTTCAAACTTCATAAAATGACCAAATGTTGCAACCCATAATCAAAATCCTCAACCTGTAAGTAAAAAAAATCAACAAATTTTTAAATAAAAACTTAACCACATAAAGTCATGCTAAAAACATCAAGATAGATTTCACATCCAATAAACCACATGCATACCTACATTGGAATAATCACTGCATAATTGTAATTTTTCATCATACAACACATATTTATGGTGGCACCAATTACATCAGACAACAACCAATACCTTTAGGATTGGTTCAACACTCATTGTGTGACCACTAGAATAAGCATTTCGTTGGCTCTCTCTCCCATAGCCCATGTTTGTAGGCTAGGAATTCCATTTTGCGAAGCAAATGTCTACCTTGAATAACACAAATTAATGGCGTCTTTAAGCTCCAATGTTTATTTGAAAAGAATGGATTTGAAAGCAAATATGATTTTCACATGTGTTTTGAACTTGAGGCTAAAAAAATGCATCTATGTAAACTCTTGCCCATTGTTGCATACCCTTTCCACTTTTATTTGTTCATGTTATAGTTTTTTACAATGATGTATTTGCATCTTTTATTAACACCTCTTTCATGGAAGAACAAACCCTTAAATCATTAGTGGCCTACTAGTAGCATTTGGACATAACATGCCCAAAACAATTGTTGGCATATGGTTGTGGTAACATCAATGGAACATAAGACACAATTTTTGTCAAAACATTTGTTAGAGTGTTCAAGTTCGCACCTTCATCCTTCACATAACCTATCACCTTATCACATAAATCAAATCCAGTAAATAGATCCTTCAATTATAAAACCACAGCAACCCTACTATCTCATGAACTTCAAAAATCCTAACAATAACATGACAAGAAATCCATTGTTTATTAATATAATTGACCACCAAAACAAATGTGTCAAATCCACTATGGGACATCCAAAGATCAAACATGACAATAATTGTGGTGGCTTCAGAAAGGGCACAAAAAACATGGGATTCCATGGTCTTGTGACCATGTCAAGTATTATTTCAATACATAATTGTCGCATGTTTGGAAATGTGACCTTCCTTGACATGCCCCCAAAGTCTTCAAGAGACCCAAAGGTGGGTCCCAAAAGAAAATAATGGAAGAAAAAAAAAGTTGAGGCAATTTCCCTAATTCATAGCACTTCTAAGGTAAGAGGGTGTGTTGGAGCTCCAAAATGGGACTAGAACAAACTCACAAGCAAGAGTTTAAAATGAGATCAACCTGCACAACCAAGAAAAAAGGGTGGTTAGTGCACATCGAATGGAAGTGGTGTGATGGATTCAGTAAAGACAACCCCAAACACAAGCTTCACAATGCTCGCAACCTTTAAGAGGAGGCACCACTCCCTTCCTTATAGTATACTTTGTGCCTCTCCACAAGGACTACATCCAAATGTCACTTTTCATTGGGAGAGTCCCAAAACTAAGACTATCATTGTCCCAAAATTTTGGATGCTCGTATATTTCTCAAATCATGTTTGTTATGAGAGTGCGAAAAAAAAATATTATAGCCCTTGAAAATATCTTTTCAACAGTGCATAGCAAGCTCTAATCGGACCTCATTGGTGCTTATTTTCAAGGGGTTTTTGGTTTGGAATCAAATTCCCAATTTGACTCCCACCCCTTTTTTTTATCAAAATTCATGCAAATTAGGTATAAATGAACAATGCAAAGGCACTCTAAGCATCTACATTTCAAAAAAATTCTAGTGGCATCATGGGGGCCCAATTTGTTACTTGTTTGCCTTTTCAACCAAGGCTCTAAACATTCACAACTCTCACACAATTGAAACTCCCAAAGTGGGAGTGCACTTGGGAGTCATTAGGCTTCAACCCTTGCACTCTCCCCCATTTGTGAAAATGTGCTTCACACCTAAACACAACTCTTGACCTCATGGGCCCTTGGACTTCACACTTAGCCACAAACCAAATGTTAAGGTTGCAACACTAAATTGGTAAAAAATTAAACTCTTAAACTAATTGTTTTCAATCGAGCTCAAAGGGTGGTACCTTTTGGCAATATACAAACACAAATATTCCAAAAACTATTATTAGGCAACGTCAAATTTATTGTAATGGATTCCAAAGTTGAAAAATTAAGAATGGAATGGGATGTTGGAATTTTCCATTTTTTGGAAAATTATTAAACATTAACTGAGACAATGACATTAGCAACAAGTCTTTTGTTGTGGTATAGGTTTAACATAGCAGAATGTTCTATAAAAACAAGCTTGATCATTGTTGTTGTCCCATGCTGTCGCAACCCTAACTTGGCCAAGTGTGGGGGTGAAGCCCAACACTTGGAAAAGTTGGGGATTTGGAGTCCTCCGGGACTCCCGAAGGTTTAGAGCTCGACAGCAGGACCCAAAACACCTCGC
>Ga0116228_10000861_pt1 | contig 24161 bp, 21 predicted proteins | sample S1TSphfallax_2_FD_89694 | JGI IMG/M metagenome (GOLD analysis project Ga0116228, IMG submission 89694) | Host-associated microbial communities from peat moss isolated from Minnesota, USA - S1T2_Fc - Sphagnum fallax MG | ecosystem: Host-associated > Plants > Peat moss > Unclassified | place...
AAACACCGTAGGGTGGGCTTCAGCCCACCGTCTTCGTTGCCACACCAACCCTGGAAAATATCCAGCCCATACCAAGCCGCATCGAGTTTGCGGTTTCATACTTGCGCACCTGCCGTAGGGTGGCCTGCTGTGCAGCCCACCACATCCTGCGCCGCACGGACCCTGCGGCACGAATCACGCGCGGCGGACGGTGCATCACGCCAGGACGGAGCGGGCAAAGCGTGCTCAACTATAATGTTCATTTTAGCCGCACAGTCTCGCAGACGGCGACATGCCGCCTAATTATCGAAACTTGCCAGGTATTGCGGCAGCGTCATTCATTGCTGTGAGCGCGCTGCATGAATTTTTCGTAACTTATTCGATGGCGTCGCCTATGATCCCTGATGTGCCGCGACTCCACGGCGCGTAACGACGCGTTATCCATCCGGCACGACGCGTCGATAAGCGGCAAAGTGCCCGCACGCTGCGGCGCGCATCCAGGGCGCAGACAGAGAGCGTTCGCCCGTCGCAACAGCCGCCGGTGTCGTGAGTCTTTGTTTAGAAGAGACTTTCTTCCTTCACCCCGGCGCATGGCGCAAGGCGCGTTTTTCGGTTACGGCGCATGCAACGCACTCCCGGGACCTCCGCATATGAAAAAACGCCCCCTCCTGGCCTCCGCCGCCTGTGTCCTCTTCGCGCTCACCGCCCACGCCGCCACCCCATCCAATTTCGGCAAATGGGGCTTCGACCTCACCGGCGAGGACACATCCGTAAAGCCGGGCGATAATTTCTACGAATATGCCAACGGCACCGCCGTCCGGAACATGGTCATCCCGCCCGACCGCACCAGTTTCGGCGCCTTCGTCGTCCTCGCCGACCTGTCGGAGCAGCGCGTGCACGACATCCTCGACCAGGCTTCCGCCCATGTCGGCGACAAGCCCTCCGACGCCATCGGCAAGGCCGGCGCCCTGTACAAGGCTTTTCTGGACGAAGCCCGCGTCGAAGCCCTCGGCGCCAAGCCGCTGCAAGCCGATCTCGCCGAAATCAAGGCGATCAAGACCCCGGCCGATTTTGCCACGTTGCTCGGCCACGGCCAGGCCGGCTATCAGGCCTCGCTGTTTTCGATGGCGATCTCGCCGGACGCCAAGGACCCGACCCAATACGCCGTCGGTCTTGGCCAGGGCGGCCTCGGCATGCCCGACCGCGACTATTACCTGTCCGCCCAATTTGCCGCCAAGAAAGCCAAATACGCGGCTTTCGTCACGCGCATGCTAACGCTGGCCGGCTGGCCGGACGCGCCCGCCGCCACCACGCAAATCCTGCAATTCGAACAGAAAATCGCCGAACAAAGCTGGGCCCGCGCCGACCGCCGCGACCCCGACAAAATCTATAACCCAATGACCTTGCCGGAGCTGATCAAAGCCGCTCCGGGCCTGGACTGGCAGACCTTCTTCAGGGCCGCCGGCTTGCGCAAGCCCGGCCGCGTCATCGTCGCGGAAAAGACCGCCATCGTCGGCATCGCCGCCCTGGCCGGCGCCACGCCGATCGATACGCTGAAAGCATGGGCGGCGCTGCATCTGGTGCTGAACGCGGCGCCGATGCTATCGAAGGATTTCGTAACTGCATCGTTCGAATTCAACAACCACGAACTCCAGGGCCAGCCGCAGCAGCGGGCGCGCTGGAAACGCGGCGTGGCCGCGGTGGAATCCACGCTCGGCGAAGCGGTCGGCCAGGCCTATGTCGCAAAATTTTATCCGCCCGACGCGCAGGCGAAAATGACCGCGCTGACGCATGATCTGCGCGATGCGTTCCGCGTCCGGCTCGAACATAACAGCTGGATGACGCCGCAGACCAGAACCAAGGCGCTGGAAAAGCTGGCCGCCTTCGACTTCCAGATCGGCTATCCGAAGAAATGGCGCGACTACAGCAAGCTCTACATCACCGCCACCGACCTTTATGGCGACCAGGAACGCGGCATCGGCTTCGAATGGGAATTCTGGCTCGACCATCTCCACCATAAGGTGGATCATGATCTGTGGGAAATGACACCGCAGACGGTCAATGCCTACAACGAGCCCGTGTTCAACGAAGTCGTGTTCCCCGCCGCCATCCTGCAGCCGCCCTTCTTCAACAACAACGCCGACCCGGCGGTCAATTACGGCGGCATCGGCGGCGTCATCGGCCACGAAATGACGCACGGCTTCGACGATGAAGGCCGCAAATTCGACGCTCACGGCCGCCTGACCGACTGGTGGACGCAGCAGGACGCGACACGCTTCGCCGAACTCGGTAAACGTTTCGGCGCAGAATATGCCGCGCTGGAAATCCAGCCCGGCGCCCACATCAACCCCGCACTGACCATGGGCGAGAACATCGCCGACCTCGGCGGCCTCACGCTGGCACTGGACGCCTATCACGCCTCGCTGCATGGCAAGCCCGCCCCGGTGATCGACGGCCTCACCGGCGACCAGCGCGTCTTTCTCGGCTGGGCGCAAGTCTGGCGCAACAAAATGCGCCCCGACGCCGTACGCCAGCGCCTGGCGATCGACCCCCATTCCCCCCCGCTCGCCCGCGTCAACGTCCCCTCGCAAAACATCGACGCCTGGTACACCGCCTTCGGCGTCAAACCCGGCGACGCGCATTACCTGGCGCCGAAGGACCGCGTGAAAATCTGGTGACAGAAAGAAGGAAGGGTTCTTTTTTGAAAAAAGAACCAAAAAACTTTTGCTCCTGGCAGTTTGCCCCAAACGGATTCGTCAGCCACGTCCGTCGGCCGCAACGGGTAAAAGTTTTTTGCTTCTTTTTTTCAAAAAAGAAGTCTTTTTTGCTTCCTAAAACGACCGCGTCGCCGAAATCGTCACGAAATCCCGGTCCGCCAACGGCTGCGCGCCCGCCCCGCCGACGAAATGCGTAAACAGCAGCGACGCCTGCCAATCCACATGAAACGTCGCGTTCACGCCTGCCGAAACAAACCCGGCGCCCGCGTTCTGCGTCGCATCCACTGCCGACCGCCCCAGCAGCCCGATCCCGCCGCCGACCGGCACGCCCATATCCAGTCCCGGCAGCACATGGAAATATTGCGGTGTTATAATGGCGCGGAGTGCTGCGGCAACACGGGTCCGCCCCGCCGGCACCAGGCCCGCCACCAACTGGTTGCCATCGAGCTCCGCCTGCACTGACGCAGCATCAGCAAACCGCCCCGGCGGCAACACCGCCTGTGCTGAAATCTGCGCATTGACGATAGTGCCGCGCGCGATACGCGTCTCGCCCGCGCGCGGCACGGGCGGCGGCGGCATCGCATACGCAAAATACGTCCCGCCGCCCGCTTCACTCCCCCCCGCTTGCGGCGCCGCCGCCCCACCGGTGAGCGGCACGCCGCGCTGCCACGATAGTTCGCCCGCGATATTCGTATCGCCCGCGGAGAAACTCCCACTGGCGCCATAAATCTGAATATCCCGCACGAACACCAGATGATAGGTATACGCCGCCGGGTCCAGCACCACGAACGGCGACCGCGAATCCGCGTTCAGCGCATAAACGCCCCAATCCAGCACATCGCCGGTTTGCCGCAGCGCGAGTCCGAACTGCCCCACGCCGTGTGGCACGTCATCGCCGCCACGCCACAGCGTGGGCGCCCCACCGGCGCCGAGCAGCCGTTCTCCACCCGTATCGAGAATGTCGGTCGTGGAAAAATAACTGTCCACGCCCGGCAGGCGGTCACGCCGCCACTCCAGCTGGTCGTACGCCTCCACCGAAAGCCCGCCGCCGAGCCCCGCACGCGCCACAATCTGCGTCACCGGCAAAAACACTTCGCGCGCCGTCGCCAGCGGCGCGCCGAGCGACTTGATGTCGTCCACCGGCGCCATCGCGCCGGCGATCCCATCCTGCGCGAACAGCAGGCTTTCGCCCCATAGCAGCGTCTGCCGCCCCACCGACAGCGTCACCGGCCTGTCGCCGACATCGACCGTGTCGCGCATATACGCGTTCAGCAATTCCGCCTGCTGCCCCATCAGGCCGCGCACGCCCGGCGGAAACGACCGGTATGCGCCCGCCGCACCATTGAACGTCGCCGGCGAGGTGTTTGCGGTCTCGCCCTGATACGCCGCATCGTACCACCCTTGCGCCGACATATCGAACCCGAGCGCCCCGCGCTCGCCGGTCACTTCCGTCACCGCATCGACGCGTTCGCTGATCGGTCCCGTCCGGAACGCCCGATCGCCGTCGTCCGCGTTGATATTGGCCAGCAACGAAGGCGCCGCCGCTTCGGTGCGCAACCCGAGCGACACGCGCACCGTGGTGTTCCACGTGATATCGAAACTTTGCGCATGCGCAGCGCACGGCCAAAACAGCAGGAAAGGAAGTGTTCTTTTTTGAAAAAAGGAACCAAAAAACTTTTGCCCCGGACGTCTGGCATCAACATGCCGCCTATGCCACCAAAGCCGGCCGCACGCAGCAAAAGTTTTTTGGTTCTTTTTTTCAAAAAAGAACATACTTTCTTCGCCAAGGTGATTATGCGTGTCCTCCTGCTCTGCGCGGCCATCCTGACCGCCGCCGCCGACCTCACGCCGGTCGGCGCCGAGCGTGCCGGCAATGCGGCCGGCAGCATCCCGCCCTGGCAAGGGGGCGGCCTGCCGCCCGGCATCGACGCCGAAGCGCCGCTGTTCGTCATCGATGCCGCGCACGCGGCCCAATACGCCGCCCAATTGCCGGACGGCGCGCGCGCTTTGTTCCGCGCGTTCCCCGATTATCGCATGCGCATTTTCCCCACGCACCGCAGCGCCGCCGCCCCCGCATCCGTCTACGCCGCCATTGCCGCCAACGCGCGCCGCGCCCACGCGGTCCCGGCCGGCATTGCCTATGGCGTCGCCGGCGCCGCGGGCGGCATTCCGTTCCCGGTCCCGTCCGACGGCACGCAGATCGTCTGGAATCACCTGCTCGCCTTCTGGGGTGCCGCGCGGGACGCGCATGTCGGCACCTACATCGCCAGCGGCGACGGCACCATCCAGCAAACCGCCGGCTACCGCGAAACGACCGATTTCCCCTATTACCAGGCCACCGACCCCGCCTCCGCCGGCGCCTATTATTTCAAAACCCGCCGCCTGCAGGACGCACCGGCCGCCCAGGCCGGCGCCGGCTACATCGCCTGGCAGCCGCTCGACGTGTCGCGCGACCGCTACATCGCCTGGCGCTACCTCCCCGGCGAGCACCGCGTCCGCAAAGCACCGCCGCTGTCCTACGACACGCCGGATGCGGACGCTGCCGGCTACGAGGCGCTGGACGATTACTACCTGTTCTTCGGCGGCCCCGACTGTTACAATTTCCGCAGCCTCGGCAAGCGCGAGATGTTCATTCCGTATAACAACGACGCGATGAACCACGCCCCGCCGGATCACGTCATGGGCCCGCACCACGCCAACCCCGATCTGCTGCGCTACGAACTGCATCGCGTCTGGGTGGTGGAGGGCACGCTGGCGCCCGGCCGCCACCACGTCGCCCCGCGCCGCCGCCTGTATATGGACGAGGATAGCTGGATGGCGGTCTATGCCGAAGCCTGGGACGAAGACGGTCATTTGTGGAAATTCAGCCACGCCAGCATGATGACCTTGCAAGCGGTCCCAGCCACGATCATCGGCGGTCAGTTCGTCTACGATCTGTTACAGGGCGGCTATGTCTATGATTTCGCGCTCGGCGGCCCCGGCGACTACATCCGCGTCGTCCCCCCGCATCCCGCCCATATTTATGACGCCGACGACCTCGCCGCCACCCAATTGCGTTAAAGGAAAATTGTTCTTATTTGAAAAAAAGAACCAAAAAACGTTTGCCATGCGGTGCCGTGCAGGCTGATTGAAATACGCGCCAGGTGATGCAGGCGCAGGAGCAAAAGTTTTTTGTTTCTTTTTTCAAGAAAGAAGTGCTGTCTTACTGTTTCTCTACAAATTCAAATCCGCATACGCCAGCCCCGCCACCCGCATCATCTCCCCCGCGGCCATATCGCCCATGATCACCGCCCCCACCACATCGTCCTGCCACACGCACACCCGCAACGTCCCGCGCCGCAGCAGATCGAACCGCGGCGTGCCCGCGCTGCGCCGCACATACAATGTCAGCGCCGCACCGTGCACGTTGCGATACCGCAACTCCGCCGCCCCGCGATAGGTCTCCAGCCCCGCCAGTTGCCAACCCAGCCGGCTCAGGTCCGGCGCGCGCACCGCCAAGCCGGTCGCCTGCCGCAACATCGCGTCGCGCGCCGCTGCCGCGGGCAGCGCGTCGCCGTCATACATAGCCACCGCGCCGCGCGTGCCCCGCCGCGCCGCGTCCGCCTCGCGCAGGATCGTATCGGCCCCCGCCGGCCATAGCCCCCACAGCACGCCGCCGCCCAGCAGCAGCGTCACACACGCGGCAATGGCCCAGACCGGTGCCATCCGGCGGTGCCGGAGCCGCCCGCGCCACGCCGGCGCGGCACGCGGCGCGCCGGCCTGCACCGCAGCCTCGATCCGCGCCAGCCAGGCGGCTGGCAACGGCGCCGCTGCCACCGGCGCCAGCGCCGCCGCGAACGAAGCCTGGTCACGCCGGTACGCGGCCGCGCGCGCGGCCAGAGCCGGGTCCGCCGCCAGCGCCGCCGCCACTTCCGCCCGCCGCCCCGCCGGGAGCTCGTCGTCGATAAAGGCGCTGATCTCCTCCTGCGACACGCTCATGCCGGCCGCTCCCGCGGGTCCAGCAACGCGCGCAACGCCGCCCGCGCCCGCGCCAGCCGCGACATCACCGTGCCCACCGGCACCGCAAGCTCGGCCGACATTTCGCGGTAGCTCAGCTCCTCCACACCCGCCAGGATCAGGATATGGCGATGCTCCTCGCTCAACCGGGCGGCCGCCGCCAGCACATCACGCGCCGCCCCACCCGATGCCGGCACGCTCAATGCGATATCGTCCGCCATATCCTGCATATCCACGCCCGTTCCACGTATCTTGCGCCGCCGCACCTCGTCGATAAACAAATTCCGCACCACGGCACGCAGCCACGGCCCCAGCCGCCCTGCATCCCGCAGCGCGTGTGCCCCGGTCAGCGCCCGCTCGATACAATCCTGCACCAGATCATCGGCCAGCGCTGCATCGCCGCACAGCGCCACGGCGAACCGCCGTAAGCCTGGCAACTCCGCCGTCAGCGCGTCGGCAAATGCGCGTGTTACGCCGGTGCTGTGCACGGGAAGAAAGGCCTTCTTTTTTGAAAAAAAGAAGCAAAAAACTTTTGCTCCTGCGCTGTCATCACCTTGCGTACAGTCAACCAGCTTGCGCGGAACCAAACGAGCAAAAGTTTTTTGGTTCTTTTTTTCAAAAAAGAACACTTCTTTTTCTGACCCGGGGGCTTGCAGCCCCCGGGCCACGCGCACTCAGGGCGTATAAGACAACGACCCGAACACCCCATCGGTCTCGCCGTTCGGACCCGCGGCGAAATACAGGTCGCTGGTGCTGCCGCCGCTGCCGCCATTGCCGACAATCAGCCCCCATAGCCCATCGATCGCCACCGGCTTGCCGCCGACCTTGATCTGGCTGATCGGCTTCAGCGCATGCGTGTAGCCGGTGATATGACCGTCACCGAAATTGCCCACCAGCAGCCGGTTGGAAAAGCCGCCGAACGAATCCGGCGCGATCGCCAGCCCCCACGGCGCGTTCAACGGCCCATGCACCGACCGCACCAGCACGTCGCCATGAATATTGATCTCCTCCACCGCGCCGAGCCCGACGCCGGACACGCTGTCATGCTTGGCGGCATCCTGCTTGGCATAGGTCACGAACAACCGCCCGCCCAGATTGGCGACATTATAAGGCGCGTAATCCGCCGGCAGCGTGCTGTCCCGGAACGAATGCACCAGCTTGAAGCTGCTGTCGAACACATCCACTTCATTGTTGCGGAAATCGGTCGCCAGCAGATACGTGGTGCCCTTCGCCGTCGTATACAGCGTCAGCCCCTTATACACCGCGCCCGCGCCGACCGTGGAGCGATCCACCGCAACGATCGCGAGGCTCTGGTCGACGCCGAAATTCCAGCCCGAAATCGTGCCGTCCTCGGTCGCGAAAATGAACGATGCCGGCCCCGACTTGCCGCCCGCGCTCACCACGAACCCGCTGCCGCCATTGAACGCCTGCCCGGTCGGCGAGCCCGCCGCGGCGCTGCCGCCCGCGGCCGGAATGGTCACCACCAGCGGCGTGATCGCGCCGGTGCCGTCATATAATGTCGAGAGCCCGTCCGCGTTGTCGGATACCCAGAAATCCCCGGTCGGGCTGAAGGAAATCCCCCACGGATTTTTCAGGTTCGGATCCGTCACGGCTGCCTTCACGCTGCCGTCCGAAACCAAATTCGTCTGTGTAAAGCTGCCCGCCAGCGCCGGTGTCGCGCCCAGCAATCCCACCAGCATGATCGTTTTGTGCAGTGCCATCTCGCATATCCCTTTTGGCGCGTCCGGCCCGCCGCGGTGCGGCAGCTCATGGACGCGTCCAAGGGACGAAGCGGCCCGCGGTTTTATTCCCGCGCCGCGCCATTTTTTTCGCGCCGCCGTTTTGCCGTTGCCGCGCTATCCGTCTATCCTGCCCCGCCGAACGCGGAGCCCATCGCCTTGCCCCCCCCAAACGGCCTGACCCAACTCGGCCAGCCCACCACGCCGCCCGACTCGCCCGACACCGCGATCCTCGAACGTGTCCCGGCACCCGACGCCAGCCACCGCACGCTGGTCCGTTTCACCGCGCCCGAATTCACCTCGCTCTGCCCGATCACCGCGCAGCCCGACTTCGCCCACATCGTCATCGACTACGTGCCGGACACCTGGCTGGTCGAAAGCAAATCGCTGAAATTGTTCCTTGGCAGCTTCCGCAATCACGGCGCCTTCCACGAAGCCTGCACGCTGCAGATCGCCACGCGCCTGATCGAAACCCTGTCCCCGGTCTGGCTGCGCATCGGCGCCTATTTCTACCCGCGCGGCGGCATCCCGATCGACGTCTTCTGGCAGAGCGCCAGCCCCCCGGAGGGCATCTGGATCCCCGACCAGGGAGTGCCGGCATACCGGGGCAGGGGCTGATGCCCAACAAAGGAAGACAGAGTTCTTTTTTGAAAAAAAGAACCAAAAAACTTTTGCGCCTGGCCGACTGCACCATACGTCGCCGCCGGCCACGTCCGGCCGCCGCAACGAGCAAACGTTTTTCGCTTCTTTTTTTCAAAATAGAAGTGCTTTTCTTTTTTCTCTTTTCTTCCTGTGCCTTCGCCCAATCCCCCATCCAGCAAGCCATCCAGGCGCGCGCGTGGCCGCTCGCCGACATGCTCGCCCGCCAATCGCCCGACCCGCTCGCCGCCAAGCTCGTCCGCTACGAGCGCCTGCTGACCCCCGGCCAGGCGACCGCCCAGGAAATCGGCGACTTCATCGCCGAAAACCCCACCTGGCCCCAGCTCCCCACCCTCCGCCGCCGCCTGTCCGACGCCGTCGCCGCCATCACCGACGACGAAGCTGCCCGCGTGGTCTGCGACGCCTACACCCCCACCGGCGCCGACGCCCTGGCACGCTGCGCCGCCGCCGAAAGGGCAGGGGGCCACACCGCGGAAGCCGCGAACCTCGCGCGCGAGGCCTGGGCCGCCGGCCTGACCACCCCATCGGCCGCCGCCGCCTTCCTCGCCACCTGGTCCGACGCCATCGACCCCGCCACCGACTGGCAACGTTTCGACCGCCTCGCCTGGGCCAACGACCCGGCCGCCGCCCAACAGGCACCGCGCGTCGACCCGGCCCGCCGCGCCCTCGCACAAGCCCGCCTCGCGCTGCGCCGCAACGACCCAACCGCCGCCGCCGCGCTCGCCGCCGTCCCGCCACCGCAACGCGCCGACCCCACGCTGCTGCTCGAACAAGCGCGCTGGCTGCGCGGCAACGACGATACCACCGGCGCTCTCGCGCTCTGGCGCACCCAGGCCGCCGCCGCCGAACCAGCCGCCCCGCCCGAGCGCCGCGGCGCCTTCTGGACCGAGCGCGAACGCCTCGCCCGCCTGCTCCTCGCCAGCGGTGACGCTCAATCCGCCTATTTCCTCGCCGACGACACCAGCGCCGGCCCCGACCAGGCGCCCGACGCCTTCTTCCTCGCCGGCTGGATCGCGCTGCGCAAACTGCACCAAACATCCCGCGCTACCGCCCATTTCCAGGCGCTCGCCACCGTCTCCCGAGCCGTCATCACCCAGGGCCGCGCCTATTACTGGCTCGGCCGCGCCGCCGAAAACGACGAAGCCGCCAAAATCGCCTACGCCCGCGCCGCCGCCTTTCCCACCAGCTTCTATGGCCAGCTCGCCGCCGCCCGCCTCGACGGCGCTCCCACTGCCCGCATCCGCGCCTTGCCGGATCCGCAACTACCCGCGGGCGCCTCCCAGCAATTCGACACCGCAGAACTGGTCCACGCCGCCACGCTGCTGCTCGACTGGGGCGACCGCGCCGACGCCGCCCGCTTCCTGCTCCGCCATGCCGGCGCCCACCCGGACGCCACCACCGCCGAGCTCACCGCCCGCCGCGCCATCGCGCTCGAATTGCCGGACGTCGCGGTCCAGGTCGCGCGCCTCGCCGGCAAATCCGGCATCGCGCTCCCCCACCTCGGCTGGCCCGACCCGTACCCGCCGCCGCCAGGCCCGGACGCCGACCTGATCCTCGGCATCATCCGGCAGGAAAGCAGTTTCGCGCCGACCGTCGCCAGCGGCGCCGGCGCCGTCGGCCTGATGCAACTGATGCCCGGCACGGCGCGCAAAATCCAACCCGGCGTATCAAACGCGGCGCTGACCGACCCCGGCACCAACATGCGTATCGGCATCGCCTACCTGGAATCGCTGCTAGAACAATTCAACAATTTCCGCCCCTACGCGGCCGCCGCCTACAATGCCGGCCCGCGCCACGTCCGCGAATGGATCGCCGCCAACGGCGACGCCGAGCAAAACGAAGACGCCATGGTCGACTGGATCGAGCAAATCCCGTTCAGCGAAACCCGCAACTACGTCCAACGCGTGCTCGAAGGCGCCGCTGTTTATCAGGCCTTCGCGACCCCTCCCTCGGCGCAGAAGTGACCCCCGCGCGCCTGATCGCCAGCGGCCTCGGCACCGGATTCGCGCCCATCGCCCCCGGCACCGCCGGCTCTCTCCTCGGCCTCGCGCTGGGCGCCACCTGCCTCGCCATCTCTCCCTGGGCGCTCGCCGCCTTCACGCTCGCCGCCACCACCGCCGGCCTGCTCGCCATCCCCCACGCCAACACACCAGACCTTGGGACAAAGGACCCCGGTTGGATCGTCATCGACGAAATCGCCGGCCAATCCCTGTCAATGCTCGCACTCCCCCACCCCACCATTCTCGGCGTGCTCGCCGCCTTCGCCCTGTTCCGCCTGTTCGACATCACCAAACCGGGCCCGATCGGCTGGGCCGACCGCCGCACCGGCGCCGCCGCCATCATGGCCGACGACCTCCTCGCCGGCCTTGCCGCGGCTGGAGTTGTCGTCCTGCTGCATATTTTCGGGCGTGGGTGGGTTTAGAAGAAGAAGTGTTCTTTTTTGAAAAAAAGAACCAAAAAACTTTTGCTCTTTGGCATACGCGTCCCACGTCGGCATGGGCCACGTGTCCAAAGGCGCAAAAGTTTTTTGGTTCTTTTTTTCAAAAAAGAACACTGCTTCTTTCTAGGCGTTACCGCGCCACCGTCGTCTGCCGCGCGGCATAATCCGTCAGGGCCGCGACCGCGCGCGCCGACTGGTCCGGGCTGCCATTGCCGTCCATGTCGTGCACCGCGGCGGCCGCCTCGGCATCCAGCCGCGCCAGTTCCGCCAGCACCTGCGGGTCGGCATGCACCTGGTCGCGATAGCCCTCCGCCATGCCATGCGCGATCAGGTAGGCATCGCGGATCGCCGACGGGCTGCCGCTGGACACGCCATCCTCGGAAAACGAGCAACTGGCGGCAACGCAGCAGAGGCTGGCAACGAGAAGTAAACGCATGGACAAGGCTCCGGCGATCGCAGTGTAGCGCAAACGCGTGGCGCCATGCCAGCGTGCCGCGCGTGCAGGCACATGAAGGCGGGCATTTCGCCGCATTCACGTGTTGGTGGCACCGCATGCCAAAACGCGGCGGGGCGGCAGACCCGGTATGCGCGCCGCTCAGGGCGAACACCAGGCGTCGCGGGCTCAATCAATGGTGGATGCTGGAAGGCTGCCGGCTAGGCCACTAACTCTTTGAATTAACACATTCTTCCGCTGTCCAGGCGCGCCTTGCCACCGCTCGCGCGGCCGCCGCCGGCGCCGACGGCATGCGGCATTTCGGCCACATTTGCCCTGGGTTCCCGGCCAGCGCGGGCAACCGGGCCAGGGGCGCCACGTTGCCCGCGTCACGACGCGACCGGACCCGTACGGCCGCGCCGCAGCATCAAAGGACGTGACGTATCATGCACAAGCACCTTCTCGCCGGCACCGCGCTGGCCGCCATTCTGGCGCTTCCGGTGGCCGCATCCGCGCAGACCGTGACCGGTCCGTATGTGAGCCTCGGCGGCGGCTACGACAAATTGCAGGACAACTACCTGCATACCGACCCGGCGATATCCGGCATTCCGAGCGGCCCTGGCGTCGGCGGCGATCCGCGCCTGCGCTGGGGGAACGGCGCCACCAGCGAGGTCAGCGCCGGCTGGGGCTTCGGCAACGGCCTGCGCGCCGAGGTGGAAGGATTCTGGACCTACGACAACATCGATGCGCGGCCCGGCTCGCCGGTCGGCGGCACCACCACCGGCAACCGCAACAGCTACGGCGGCTTCGGCAATGTGCTGTATGATTTCGACCTGAATTCGTACGGCATCAACAGCGCCGGCATCGTGCCCTATGTCGGCGTCGGCGCCGGCTATGAATGGACGCACCTGTCGCCGCTGACCACGAGCAACGCCGACGGCACGCTGGATCGCGTCGGCGGCACCGCGGGCAGCGTGGCGTGGCAGGGCATTGTCGGCGCCGCCATACCGCTCGACACGTATCTGCCGGGCCTGGCGATGACGGTGGAATATCGTTACATTGGCGCGTTGAACCAGCAGGCTTTCTCCGGCCGGCATTACCAGCCCTACGGCCTGAACGAGGGCAATGTCAGCCTGTCGCAGGATGCCAGCCATAACGTGCTGGTGGGCTTCCGCTATGCGCTGTGGCAGCCTTCCGCCCCGCCGCCGGCGGCCCCCGCGCCGGTCGCCGCGCCGCCGCCGCCGCCGGTGGAGCAGTCCCGCACTTACCTGGTGTTCTTCGACTGGGACCGCGCCGACCTGACCGACCGTGCGCGGTCGATCGTCAGCGAGGCGGCGCAGGCCAGCACACACGTCCAGACGACGAAGATCGAGGTGAACGGCTACACCGACCTGTCGGGCACGGCCGCCTACAATGATCGCCTGTCGGTGCGGCGTGCCAAAACGGTGGAAGCGGAACTGATCCGCGACGGGGTGGCGCAGAACGAGATCGACATCCACGGCTACGGCGAGAGCAACCCGCTGGTGCCGACGGCGCAAGGGGTGCGGGAGCCGCAGAACCGCCGCGTCGAAATAATTCTGAAGTAACGCCAAACAGCCCGCACTTTGACCGGTGCAAAAATCCCTCTCCCGCGATTGCGGGAGAGGGACGGGCCCGCCACACTTCTCTCAAAATGAACGCGCCTAGCTTGCTTTTGGACAATTCGCCTCTGCGAGGGTGAAATCGCGCCGTCCAATCAAAAATGCGCGGCTGACATTTTGTTTATCTTTGGCGCCTGATCCAATCGCCGCCCTCGCACGTAGTCTTGTTGGCTGGGTTCGATCAAAGGGGCTGCGCGCCCGGCCTGCTGCCAACGTAACGCCCGGGAGATACGCTACAATGACGGATCACGTCGACGACTCGCTGCGCACCACCACGGAGGTGATGCAGGAACTTGTCGCCAAGGCAGGCGAGGGAATGCGTGCGGGCGAATCCCGCCGCGGGTTTTTCAACCGTACGGCAAAAATAGCCGGCGCCACCGCGCTTGGCGCCGCCGGCATCAAACTGCTCCAGCCGATCGCGGCCGCGGCCGCCGCTGGCACCACCTACAAGAGCAGCGATACGTTGCAGGAAGTAATCGATATCGCAGCGACCGCCGAGGCGCTTGCGAGCACGTTCTACTACCACGCGCTGGCCGCCAATTCGAAGCTGCCGAACGTCAACAGCCCGGCCAACCAGAATTACTTCCAGGCCGCGGTCACGCAGGAATACGAGCATCTGCGCTACCTGCGCAAACTCGGCGCCACGCCGGCGACCACGTCGTTCTACTTCCCGGACGGCATGTTCTCCGACGAAAACGTGTTCTTCCCGACCGCCTTGGTGCTCGAGGAATATTTCATCGCCGCCTACCTGACCGCGGCTCTGGATTTCTCCGGCGCCTATTCCATCAAGATCAAGACCGCGAACACCTACGCGCTGGGCTTCGCGGTGCAGGTGCTGGGCGTTGAAGCCGAACATCGCGCGCTGCTCGGCGTCGCCGGCAACATCAACCCGCCGAACGGCCGGATCCTCGAATCCGGCCTGCTCACCACCGTGGGCCAGGCGGTTGGAGTCCTCAAGCCGTTCCTGTCGGGCGGCAGCGGCTATACGGGCCCCTACAACCTGCCGGAAGAAAAGCAGATCAACACCATCGCCGGCCCGTACGGCTTCTCGTTCTTCCCCACGCCGAAAATCGTCTGACCATGACCACGCCGGGGGCCTGTCCCCCGGCGTGCCCACTTTACTGCCGACGTCATTGCGCGCCGCGTCGCCTCATGTCGTTGCCGGAACCGATCAAGTCCCCGCGAAATACCGACGCGGATTATCCGTAATGATATGCTCAAGGTCGGCGTCGCTCACCCCCATCTCGCGCAGCGCCGGAAAAATCCGCTCGAACAGGTGCGTCAGCTTCCAGTTCGGCACCACCTGCGCCACCACCGCCGGATCGCCGAAGCCCGGCACGCCGCCCATCCAGCAATTCACCGTGTCGTGCGACAGCAGCACGTGGTCGCGCAATCCGGCGTCGATCATCTGCTTGACATTGCGTGTCCGGTTCGCATCGCTATTGAAAATCTCGATGCCAAACCGGTCGAACCCGACATAGGCGCCGCGGCGCGCCAGTGCGGCCTGATACTCATGGTCGTCCCGCCCGCAACTATGCCCCACCAGCAGCCGCTGCGGCGCGACACCCTCGCCTGTCACGATATCGATCTGATCATGCCCGCATGTGCAATTCTCGGTGTGCGATAACAGAACCAGGCCGGTGCGTTTCGCCGCGCGTGACGCCGCGGTCAGCATCTTGCGCTCATAGGGCGACACCTCGCCGTCGCCGGTGGCAATCTTGATAATCCCCGGCCGTATGCCCGACTGCCCGATCCCGTCCTCGATCTCCTTCTGGAAAATCTCGGCCACCACATCGGTCTCCAGATGCCGCAGCGTGAACGGAATGCCCTGCTGCTCCATATACACGCCGGTGGCGCAGATCAGATTGATGCCGCTGCGCTGCGACACCTCGGCCACAAACCCGACATCCCGCCCCAGATCCATCGGGCACGGATCCACCACCGTCTTCACCCCGTAGGCGTGCAGTTGCGAAAATGCATCGACCACCCGCGCCAGCGCCTCGTCCCGCACGAAAGGCGGCATCCTGGTATCCATGAACCAGCCCGGATAGCCCACCAGCACATGCTCGTGGATCAGCGTGCGCCCCAATTCGCTCGTGTCGCGCGGGCCTAAGACGGTTTGAACGGTTGGCATTTTCTCTCCCCCATATTTCAAAAAGAAAAGGCTTCTTTTTTGAAAAAAAGAAGCAAAAACCTTTTGCGCGTTGGCGTACGCGGCCCATTTCGAATCGGCGCGTGTCTTATCCGGGCTGCGGCGAGAGCACCATGATCCAGGCTCTCACCGACCCCACTTGCTGATAATCCGCGGGCGAATCCGGCCGCAGACCGATCCGCACCTGCACCCGCGGCTCGTTTGGAATCACCGTGCCGGAAATCGCATAGACATCGTAACGATCATCGCCGCCCTCGGCACTCAACCCCGGCCGCTTGCCCACCGTGAACCCGGCCTGCCGCAATATCTCCTCGGCCCGGCCGAATTCGATCCCCGCCTTCAGATCACCCTGCACCACCGAGCTGATGTCGCTGCCCACCGTGTCGCCCGTGAACGCGCCGGACGCCTTCATCTGCCGGTACTCGGCCTGGATGTCCTGCAACAGCCGCAATCCCGCGCTCGCCGGGGTCGCCACCCGGCCGTCACGCCGCGGGCGCGCGTCGCCCGGCGATGCCGCAATCGCTATGATCGCCACGCAGCCCAGCAGGCGGCAAAGCGACCGAAACCCACGCATCCCCGACCTCCTTCCAGCGCCAGCGGGACTCCATCGGACCAATGCGCCTGCATGCACGGCGCTTGGATGCAGCGGTCCTGGGCGAAGCGGCGCGCTGTCGCCAGGCGCGCGCCGCACCGCGCCCTGGCTACTTCTTCACATTATCCGTCTGCGTGACAAAACCGGCTACGTTATCATGCAGGGCCTGCAATGCGGGCGCATGCGCGTAAACCATGTGGCCGGATTCGTAGGTCTTGAAGGTGATGTTCTGCGCCAGCAGTGCCCGCGGTGCCGCCAGGTGGCGCACCTCATACAACGCCGCGAAATACGGCGTCGCCAGATCGTAATAGCCCGCGTTCACCATCACCTTCAGGTTGGGATTATATTTCATCGCTGCCGCCAGATCCGGCATCACGTTCACCGCGCCCGGAAACGCCGTCTCGGCGCCCGGCGGCGTGTGCATGAACGACCAGCTGCGGAACACATCCGCCTCCGGCTTGTACGGCCGCTCGCCCGCATAATGCATCTCGTGCCGCACATAGTCGTTGAACGCGCTGACATAAGCCGAGCTGATCGCCGCCGATTGCGGATCGTAATCCGCTTCCTTGCTCAACGGATCCATCGTCGGCCCGGAAAATCGCGTATCGAGCCGCCCGGTGGTGACCCCGGCCGAATCCTGCAAATTCTTCTCGAATTCGCCGCCGCTCACCCGCAGATTGGCCTTGTGCAGGTATGCCACCGGCAGCCCGGTATAGGCGTGCAGCTTCTGCTCCAGCCGCGCCCGCTCGGCATCCGGCAGCCGGTCGCCCTGCTCCAGCCCCAGCAGGTAGTCGTAGCTGGCGAAATTCTCCACTTCCTTCAGGAACGCCGGCAGATCCGCGGGCATCGGGTCGAGCTTCTTGTGGTACCAGGCCGTCGCCGCATAGGTCGGCAGTGCCAGCACATAGGGCAGGTCGTTGCCCGGATTGGCCTCCGGCCCGTCCACATCATTGTCGAAATCGAGGATCTGGCTCAGCAGCACCACGCCGTTCAGGTCGACCGCGTAATCGGTCTGCAGCATGTTGGCCAGCACGGCACTGCGCGTGGTGCCGTAGCTCTCGCCGAACAGATATTTCGGGCTGTTCCAGCGGCCATATTTGGTCAGGAAGCCGGTGATGAACTCGCCGAACGCATGCGCGTCCTGATCCACGCCCCAGAACGCCTTCTCCTTGCCGGGCCCGGCAATCCGCCCGAACCCGGTGCCCGGCGCGTCGATGAATACCAGGTCCGTCACGTCCAGCAGGCTGCTGCCGTTATTGACCAGTTGATATGGCGCCGCCGGCGCGTGGCTGTCATCCAGCGTCACCACCCGCCGCGGCCCGAACGCGCCCATATGCAGCCATACGGTCGAGGACCCCGGCCCGCCATTATACAGGAACATCACCGGCCGCCCCGAAGCCGGCGCGCCGGTTTTGAAATAGGCGACATATGACATCGCCGCCTCGGCGGTCGGGTTTTTGTCGCCGTCCGGCTGGCCGCCCTTGTCGTCGCCCGCCGGCTTCTGCGGCGCATCGTCGAAATCCCGCGGATGCACCACCAGCGTGCCCACCACCGCATGGTAATCGATCTTCTGCGCGCCCACCGTCACGCTGCCGTCCGACCCGACCTCTTCCGGCTTGAAATAATCGCCATCCGCCGGCGCACCGTCCGCCGTCGCCGGCTTGTCCTTCGCCGGCGGGCCGTCCGCACCGCGCGCCACGAAGGTGCCAGCCAGGAGCAGCGCCACAGCCAACGTCGAGCGAGTGAGAGTCATTGAGCGTTCCCAAAACAGTGCAGACGCGGGACTTCTGGGCCAGCCGTGCCTGACGGGCAAATTAAGAAGAAGGCAGAAAGACTTCTTTTTTGAAAAATAGAAGCAAAAAACTTTTGCTCCTCGGCATACGTGGCCTATGTCGACATGGGCCGTGTGTGCCAACTGGCAAAAGTTTTTTGCTTCTTTTTTTCAAAAAAGAAGTCTTCCTTACTTCCAACCCCCATATCGCTGCCATGCCGCAAGACCCCTACCAAATCCTCGGCGTGCCCCGCACCGCCTCGCAGGACGACATCAAGCTCGCCTTCCGCAAGCTGGCCAAAAAGCACCACCCCGACCTGAACCCCGGCAACGCCGCCGCCGAGGCAAAATTCAAGGCCGCCGCCACCGCGCACGATCTGCTGTCCGATCCCGAGCGCCGCGCCGGTTTCGATCGCGGCGAGATCGACGCCGAAGGCAAACCTTCCGAGCGCGCATTTTATCGCCAATATGCCGATGCACGCGAAGGCGCCCGCGCCGCCAATGGCGGCCCCGGCCACGAAGATTTCGCCGACATGTTCGCCGACCTGTTCGGCCGCGCCAGGGCCGGCGCGGGTGCAGGGGCAGGACCCGGTGCCGGCATGGGCCATGCTGGCACCGCCCGCCCGATCCAGGGCCAGCATATCCAGGCCCGCCTCAGCGTCCCGTTCCTCGAAGCCGCACGCGGCGCCAGCCGCCGCATCACGCTGCCCGACGGCCGCGCGCTCGACGTCACTATTCCCGTCGGCCTCGAAGACGGGCAGACGCTCCGTCTGCGCGGCCAGGGCGACACCGGCTGGAACGGCGGCCCGCCCGGCGACCTGCTGATCGAGGTCAGCGTCGAACCGCACGGCGTCTTCCGCCGCGAAGGTGACGACATCCATCTCGACCTGCCCGTCACCATCGCCGAAGCCGTGCTCGGCGCCAAAGTCACCGTGCCGACCCTCACCGGCCCGGTCAGCCTCACCATTCCGCGCCATTCCGACCACGGCCGGCGCCTGCGCCTGAAAGGCCGCGGCGTTCCCGCCCATGCCGGCCGCCCCGCCGGCGTGCTTTACGTCACGCTGCACCTGGTCGTCGGCGAACCCGACGCCCCGCTCGAACAAGCCCTGCAAGCCTGGACCGACCGCCACCCCCAAAACGTTCGCGCCCACATGACTGAGCCGCCATAGGACCCAAGCCAGCAGGAAGAACGACTTCTTTTTTGAAAAAAAGAAGCAAAAAACTTTTGCTCTTGCGCCTTGTTTGCCCGCCGCAACCCGCGACAATCACCCGCGGTCACGCGGCGGGGCATCTTCAATGGTACGAACGTTCTTCATCCTCGCGCTGCTCTGCACCGCTCCCGCGTCGGCCGCGCCCTCCTTCGCCATCGCATTCCCCGCCGCCCGCAGCGCCGCCCCGCTCGACGGCCGCCTGATCCTGCTGCTCGGCACCAACCTCACCGCCGAACCCCGCACCCAGGCCGACCCGGACGAACCGCTCAAATCCCCTTTCATCTTCGGCATCAACGTCACCGGCCTCAAACCCGGCCAACCGGCCATCATCGACTCGCACGCCTTCGGCTGGCCCGCCCGCAGCCTCGCCGCGCTCAAACCGGGCGACTACCTGGTCCAGGCCGTGCTCAACCGTTACGAAACCTTCCACCGCGCCGACGGCGCCGTGCTCAGCCTGCCGCCCGACCACGGCGAAGGCCAGAACTGGGCGCTCAAACCCGGCAACCTGTTCAACAAACCGTTCCGTATCCACCTCGACTCCCAGAAGCGCACCGCCATCCTGCTCGACCAGGAAATCCCCCCCATCGCCCCGAAAACCGACACCGACTTCATCAAGCACATCACGATCAAAAGCGACCTGCTCAGCAAATTCTGGGGCCGCCCCATGTATCTCGGCGCCCACATCCTGCTCCCCGCCGGCTTCGCCACCCACCCCGAAGCACATTATCCGCTCATGGTCTTCCACGGCCACTTCCCGGACGATATCTCGGAATTCCGTACCGCGCCGCCCGACCCGAACCTCAAACCGGAATATTCCGACCGTTTCCACCTGCCCGCCTATAACCGCATCGTCCAGAAGGAAGCCTATGATTTCTACCAGAAATGGATTTCCCCGCATTTTCCGCGCTATCTCGTCATCGAAATAGAACACGCCAACCCGTATTACGACGACAGCTACGCAGTGAATTCCGCCAATCTCGGCCCCTACGGCGACGCCATCAACAACGAACTGATCCCCTATATCGAGCAGCGCTTCCGCGGCCTGGCGCAAGGCTGGGCCCGCTTCACCTATGGCGGCTCCACCGGCGGGTGGGAGGCGCTGGCCACGCAGGTTTTCTACCCGAAATCATATAACGGCGCGTTCGTCGCCTGCCCCGACCCGATCGATTTCCGCGCCTTCACCGTGGTAAACCTGTATCAGGACAGCAACGCCTATACGCTGCAGGGTGCCGCCACCACGGTCGAACGCCCGCTGATCCGCAATTATCTCGGCGAAATCTTCGCCACCCAGCGCGACGGCAACTACATGGAATTGGCGCTCGGCGACCGCGGCCGCTCCGGCGGCCAGAACGATATCTGGCAAGCCGTCTACAGCCCCGCGGGCACGGACGGCTACCCGGCCCCGATCTTCGACAAGCGCACCGGCGCCATCGATCACCACGTCGCCGCCTACTGGCGCGACCATTACGACCTGACCCACATCATCCAGCGCGACTGGGACAAACTCGGCCCCGACCTCACCGGCAAAATCCATCTCTATGTCGGCAGCGCCGACACGTTCTACCTGAACGACGCCGTCTACCTGGCCCAGGACATGCTGGAGGGCCTCCGCAACCCGCCCTACGCCGGCGAGGTGGCCTACGGCGACCGCGCCGAGCATTGCTGGAACGGCGATCCGCATCTGCCGAACGCCTATTCCCGCCTGCATTATGATTTTTTCTACCTGCCAAAGATCCTGGACCGGATCAGCAAAACCGCCCCGCCGGGCGCCGACCTCACCAGTTGGCGCTACTAACCGAAGCCACTATCCCCCATGCATCCCGGAACCCGGCGCCGTCAGGATATGGCTCATCAGCGTCGCCATATGGGTCGCCGGCACCCACAGCGCCGACACCACCGCGAGCGCGAGCGTCGCCGCGAGCAGCGCATATTCCAGCGATGTCACCCCGCGCCGATCTGTCAGCAGCTTGAACATGGTCGTCAAAAACGTCCTTTTCCGACGACTGGTGAACACGCGTGCCGGTCCGTGGCGTCGAAACAAGTCGCAGTGCGTCCGTACAGTTGCAACCATGACGGACGCGCCTAAAAATAAACATTCCGTGTGCCGGTCATCAATCTTGCAAATCCGGCAACCGGCGCGTGCAGCCGCCGGGCCCGCACACGCCAGGCAGGCAATAAAAATCCGCTTGCACCTATGAACTGGATCACAACTGCCCCGCCGCACCCGGCGCATTGATCCGTGGCGCCTGACGGGATGGCCCGCCGGAGCGATCGGACAGGATCTCAGCCATGTATATCAATCATGCGAACGAAACCGCTTTCGACACGGCTTTCGGTGGCCCCTGCAGTGCCGTCGTGCCGGCGTCGCTGTTCGCCCAGACCGACGAAGACAGCGCCGAAAGCGCCGATCTCGAGGCCCCCGAAACGAAAGTCGTCGCCATCCTGACCGCCTGCGCCATGGTGCTGACCTTCTGCACCGCGCTGACCGCCATCGTCGAAGCCCTGGCATGACGCCGCTTGCCATCCGGCGTCCACCGATCGACCACGGTTGACGCCGGCCCCGGCTTAGCTTGGCCCCGACATTGGCCCGGACCGGGAATTGAGCCCGGATGGGGGCAGCGCGCCCTCCCGGCGCAGCCCGTGCCACGCCATGACGTTGTCGGCCAGGAACGCGACCAGCGCGCAAATGCTGCACCCCAGCGCCACGCCGAACAGCGCATACAGCCAGGTGGCGACCACCTGCTCCCGCACACCGCCCAGGAACAGCACCCACACCGCGCCGCATGTGGCGACCGCCCCGGCGCTCGCCAGCAACACCGAGCTGTCGAGCGCGAACCGCCGCGTGCGCAAGCGTGCCAGATGCCGCGCGAGCGCCGCCTGCTTGTCGAAATCATGTTCCGCCGCCAGCAGCTCGGCCACATGCTCGAAATGATCGACCACGCGGCTCAACCGGGTATTGAACACATTCAGTAGCGTGCCGATACCGGACAGCAGAAACACCGGCGTCAGCGCCACCTGCACGATATGCGCGACGCTATCGACCGCCTGATCCGGCATCATCCCTGGAATGGGGCCCCCCACGCGCGCAACATGTTGCAATCACACGCTGATTTTAGGCCAGTGGAGGTCCGGGCCGGAATCGAACCGGCATTCGAGGATTTGCAGTCCTCTGCATCACCACTCTGCCACCGGACCCCCGGCAGGCGCCGCCGCGATATAAGTCCGTTTGCCCCCCCGGTCCAGACACGCAATCACGCCGGCGGCCACGCCCGCCGATAGAAGCGCCGGAGCAAAAGTTTTTTGGTTCTTTTTTTCAAAAAAGAACACTTCCTTCCTGCCTCTCCCCTGGCGCGCCAGGGCGCTCCATGACACATCACGCCCACGTGCCGGAGCCGCCCGCCGATGACCGCCCACCGCCCACCCCTCGATTACGCCCGTGCCCGCGGCCTGATGGTGGACGGCCAGTTGCGCCCCACCAAGGTGCGCGACGAGCGTGTGCTGGGCGCCATGCGCACGCTGCCGCGCGAAAGCTTCGTCCCCGCCGCGCTGGCCGACATGGCCTATATCGACGACGATCTCGAAATCGCCCCCGGCCGCTTCCTGCTCAAGCCGCTGGTGCTGGCGCGCCTGATCCAGCTCGCCGCCCCCCGCGCCGGCGAAACCGCGCTGGTGGTCGGCGCCGCCTCCGGCTACGGCGCCAGCGTGCTCGCCGCCTGCGGCGCCCACATCATCGCGCTGGAGGAGGACCCGGCCCTGCTCGCCCTCGCGCGCACCGCCGTCACCGCGCCGGAGGTCACGCTCCAGCAAGGTCCGCTGGCCGACGGCTGGGCCGCGCACGCGCCGTACGACCTGGTGGTGATCGAGGGCGCCGTCCGCGCCATTCCGGAGCGCATCGCGCGCCAGGTCGCCGCCACCGGCCGCCTGGTCGCGATCATCGCGCCACCCGGCCGCGGCAGCTTCGCAGCGCTCGCCGAACCCAGCGCCGGCGGCCTCGCGGTCCGCCCGGCGTTTGACGCCGCGGCGAAATTGCTGCCCTCTTTGGTGCCAGCAAAAACGTTCGCGTTTTAGAAAAGTAAGACTTCTTTTTTGAAAAAAAGAAGCAGCACACTTTTGTCAGTTGGCATCCGTGGCCCATGGCGACTCGCGCCACGCGGCAACAATGCCGTCTCCCCCGTCTTCCGGGGGTGAGGGGGCCTAACCGCGCGAGACCGTTGGCCTCGCGCCGACCCTATGCCACACAGCCGGGTGAGCCGGTCACGGTTCACAGGACCGGACCCCATACGGAGTACGCTTCATGCGCCGACCGCGCGTTCTTCTCGCCAGCCTGTTCCTGACCACCGCCCCGGCGCTCGCCGCCCCGCCCGTGCCCAACCCGGTCGGCCCCTATCCCGCCGACACGCTGCCCAGCTCGCAGCCCGACCTGGTGCCGCACACGCTCATCGAGACGCTCGGCATCGCCTACGAAACCAACCCGACGCTCACCGCCGAACGCGCCAAGCAGCGCGCCACCGACGAAAACGTCCCCGCCGCCTTGGCCGGCTGGCGTCCTCAGATTAGCGTAGGCGGATCCTTCGGCGCGTTCGCCGGCAAGTTCGACTCGCTTACCTCGTGCGCCGGCAGCTTGTCGCCGCCTGCGGCCTGCTACACCAACGGCAACACCAAGAATTTCAAAGATTTCGTCGGCGCTTCGAACTACACGGAGTCGGTCAAGGAAAACCGCATCCTCAACACCCAGCAGGCGACGGTCACGCAATATCTCTATCGCGGCGGCAAGACCCAGGCGAGCACGCACCAGGCCACCAACCAGGTCTACGCCGAACGCGCCAACCTG
>Ga0116228_10000862_pt1 | contig 24151 bp, 35 predicted proteins | sample S1TSphfallax_2_FD_89694 | JGI IMG/M metagenome (GOLD analysis project Ga0116228, IMG submission 89694) | Host-associated microbial communities from peat moss isolated from Minnesota, USA - S1T2_Fc - Sphagnum fallax MG | ecosystem: Host-associated > Plants > Peat moss > Unclassified | place...
CTTTGTTGGTTTTCGGTTAAGTCGTAAGCATAGTAGAGTTCCTCACAAGACATTTCTTCGTCTTTCATGTCTTTCTCCTGATCTCTCGTTCGAATTCGTCCATTTCATTAATAACTTCTAATAACAATTCTTTGTAATCTTTGGCGTAGGGGGCGTGGGCATAGGCCCAGAAGGAGCCATAACCGACGGCGCCACATACGGCGCAAATTGCGGCGAAATATATGGCTTCCTCCGATGCCACCCTGATACTATTCGAATCAGAAAGGTAAGAACCGCGCGGCAAGTAAGAATCATAATGGTGGCGGGCGAAGAAAAAGGCTTTTTGTAATTCTTCTTTTGTAGATTGGCCTTTAATATAGCGCTCTACGACTTCGAGAGTTTTAATTACAATTTTATTTATTTCTTCATCTTTTGATTTTTCTAGCCAATATCTTGATATTTTTACAAGCCATTTCCTATTCTGGTTTTCGCTCAGGTCGTAAGCATTGTATAGTTCTTTTAAAGTCATTTTTTTGTGGTTCATGGTTTGACCTCTATGTTAATGGAACTGCCCCAAGACACTGGGGGTTTTTGAGTGCCAACTATAGCCCATAGAACAGGATAATTGGGACGTTTAATTTCTTCATTATCATAGCAGTCCATATCACCAAAATAGATTAATCCGTCTATAGCAATTCTTTGCTTATTAAACCAATCAAAAGCTGGCTGGTAAGCCGTACCGCCCCTTCCTTTAATACTATACTTTTTCTTAGGATCAAATACGTAGCTATTCTTAACTTCGGCGTCCGCTTCCACGACTGTCACTGTGGCGTATTTAGCTATTTCCGCGATTTCTGACATAAATTGGGTTAAAGCCTCGTCTGATACGCTTCCAGATGTGTCTATAGCAACTCCTAATTTCAACCTTTCGATTTTTATATCACCGGGGATTGAAATGCCATATCTCCTGTTGCGCTTTTTTCTAGAGCTTTCAATGAAATATTCGACTTGTCTAGCTACGAAGCGCTTTAATTCTGCTCTCCAATCACGCGACGAGGCGTTTAACTTGGATACTAACAGCTCGTCATCACTACTCATTTTTCCAGCGCTTCTTGTGTTTTGGGCGGCCTCGTTAACCGCGTTTCTAATCTTTTGCCGCAAAGCATCAGTACTTTCTTCGGAATCGTCCCACAAGGGATGGCCGTCGTAGTCAGACCAATCTTTTGCTTTTTTGGATTTCTTTAAATTTTCATGATACCATTCCATGGTTTCCCCGTCGGGTAAGTCATAGAGAGCGGGCATTACAGCGAGAGAAGGAATATTTGGAATACCGGGGTTAATGGAAAGATCACAGGCGACATTTATGAAGCGGTGTTTCATATTGTCAATCACGGCATCAGCCAGGTCTCTTTTTTTAGAAGAATATACATCGGGGGCTACTTCCCTTGAACGCGGTATATGATCGTGTAATATATGCTGGCATTCGTGTTTAAGAACAGCTACTTGCTCGGCGGGGGTTAATTTATCAAAAAACTCCAAATTTACAAATAATTCTATTCGGTCTTTAATTCTTACGCCCGCCGTGTCAATAGATTTCGTTATTTTACGGTCCATTTGCATGATAAGTTCACCATAGAAACGTTCCGATTCAAAAAGTCTAAGAATAGCTTTTGTAAGTGAATCTGCGCTCATGCATTTCTCCTTATTTCTCGTTCAAACTCATCCATTTCGTTAATAACTTCTAATAACAATTCTCTATATGAATTGTAGAAACGATCGTAAAAAGAATATGGTTGTTCGGAATTGTAAACGATTTGATCAGTGTAAATGGCCACCCTGGAAAAGGCAGCTCTGGCTGCGTAAGCAAGAGTTCCTGCATGATCGTACGTCATTGACCAGTAGGTACCGTAAGCGGCGTGCAATTCTTCTTCTGTGGCTTGCTTTTTAGTGTAACGCTCCGCCACGTCTAAAATTTTTTTTGCAATTTTATTTATTTCTTGATCGGTTGATTTATTCATCCAATATTTAGCGATTTTTACAAGCCATTTCCTTTGTTGGTTTTCACTCAAGTCGTAAGCGTCGTAGAGTTCTTTTAAAGACATTTCTTCGTGTTTTTTGTGGCTCACGACGCACCTTTTGCTTCCTTTGTCATTTTAATTAAAATGTCTCTGTACTTTGGTTTGCTGTAAAAATCTTTGAAAATAGAATGCTCTAATTTTATGATTTTTTTGATAGTCATAACCATAATGTCGCGAGGAATTGTAGTGAAATACTCCATAAGAGCCGCTTCTTCGTCTTTAGTAAAAGGTTGTTTATCTGTTTCGCGCTGCACGATATAATCGCGTAAATTGTCACCGGTAATCCCTAAGAGGCTCGAAGCTATGTTTTCAGGGTTAGACCATGTCTTTACTTTATTTAACCCGCTGCCGTTAAGGACTTCTGCCCCAGTCAAAGGTTTGTCTACGTTTTTTAAATGGAGTTCGTAAGCGACACTTCGCTCCAGACCTATTATACCGTGCATGAGCTGGCTTAAAATATTATTTGGAACTCCAAGTTTAAAAAGTCTGTTAAGACGCTCGTAAGACCTTCTATCGACTTTTACTTGAAGATCAAAATTACTATGTTTGTCTTCAAGAAAACTGGGCTGTTCTTTCAAAAAGCTAAGGATTGTAGGCTCAAAACTATTGCCTTTGGCGTATTCCATAAACTCTTCAAAGCTAGGTTCGAGTTTTATGTGCACAAACCGGGACATAAGTGCTGTGTCATTGACGTCTGTTACAAAGTATTCGTCTGTTGGTGGGTTACCGGCAGCAATGATGTGGCAGTTTTTTGGCAGTTTAATAGTGTGAAAAGTCTTGTCTAACGCCAAAGAGAACATACCGTTTAAAACGTCGCGTCTCGCCCGGTTAAACTCGTCCAAAAAGATAATAGCGCCGCTATCGGGGTTTTGTTCGCAGTAACGGATTGCGTCGTTAAGCCATTTAGGAGTCGCGAAATTTGTGGATTTGCTGCCGTCGCCGTTATCAACAAACTCAGCTAACCCCAAAACATCCCCTAAATCGCTTTGAGTGCCTAAATATAGCGGGAAAAAGTGGTAACCTTTACTCTGGGCGTATTGTTTGACGATAGAGGACTTTCCGATACCGGCTCGGCCCCAAAGAAACGCCGTTGTTTGGGCTTCGAAAAGATACGGAAGAGCAGTAGTCAAATCCTTGATATTCATAAACTTTCCTTTGGCCTATGGCCATAATTGTTTTAGTTTAATATTAGCACACGGGGGTGTTTTTGTATAGCTTTTCGAGGTTGGCTTTGATTTCCTCATCGGTTAATTTTGGAGGCCGAGGAGCAAGGTATCTAGCCATGGCTTCTTCCTGAGCTTTTCTAGCGGCGCGGGTTTTGGCGTTAATTGAGATTTTTTCGCCGCCCCAAAGAATTAAAATGGCAAGCAAACTATCTAAAAAACTAAAGAGACAAAGCAGGCCAAAAATTGTCATTCCGAGATAAGCTAGTCCGTTAATAAATCCCATAAAATCCTCCTTAAAAGCAAGCTAGGTTTTACATCTTGCGACAACCGGTTTGATGCCCGAGGGCTTGACGCGGTTAACCTTGCTTACATAATACTTATCGGACGACATCGTCAGGACTTTAGGCTATTGTTGAATTTATTTTTAAAAAATTCTACTACCTTGTCTTCAACTGACTTTACATGACGCTCAAATCCTTCCAGATCGTTTATGGCTTTTGTCTCAATCTGGTCCAACAAAAGCCTTACACTGTTACGTAAATTCCCGACTATATGGATTTCTGCGCCGCTCGTACAGTTACGAAGCGTCTCTTCTAAAGTCTCTAGCCTCTGTTTGTAGTCTATCATACGCTGCTCGTACGTTTAGAAAGGCCGCTAACAAGCTCCATGAACTCTTGCATCGTCATTTTACCGGGTAAAGGGAACATGACGTTCTCGTTATCCACTATTAAAGTCAGGCCGACTTCGTAGTACCTAGCCTTTTTAGTTTCCTGTGGCACGACTTTAGTAACTTCAGGTTGTACGGCAGCCGGTATTGGTAATTTGGTGAACTTAGGTTTGACTTCTTGCTTTTTTAGTGACTTATTTTGGGCCACAGCTGACATTCCTATACTTTGCAAAGTCATTGTTATACCGCCAAGCGAACGAAGCTTCCCACGAGGACTGAATTCAAGCTTACCGATACCGGATTGGCTCATGAATTTCAGCTCAGCGCCTAACTGCTCTCGGCTAAACTCAAAGCCTTCTTTAGCCAGTGCTGTCTTTAAATTATGAATAGAGATTCTTTTCGTTGAACGTTCCCGCAAGGCAAAGACATGGCACATAGCGTTAAACGTCTCAGAAGACTTGGCGCGGTCTTGGAGTCTATTTATTAGAGTCGTGTTACCGTTGGCTGCTGCGGAAGTTACCATTGAAATTTCCATTTTACATCCTTTGTTTACCAACCGTGATTGGTTGATGATTATGGTTTATGCGAAGGATGTGCCACAGTCAATGCGGTTATAATTGATCTGGGCTTAAGCCTGTGTCAAAAGTCTTGTCGGAGGCCGTAAAATGTGAGGATTGTGGAAAGCCTTTGTGACGTGCAGCTGAATAAAAAAGCCCCCGTGAGGGGGCGCAAAACAAAACATAACTTAACTAAACTCAACGTAACGCAACTCAACGCAACTAAACGTAACTTAACTTAACGCAACGAAACGCAACTTAACTGAACGCAAAAATTTTATTCAATATAAATTAAGTAACTATTTTTCTCCGCGAAGCAAAGCTAGGGCTTTTAACTCATAATTAGCTTGGGCAATATAAGTCGCGTCTTTTACAGTTAACTTTTTTGAACCGTAAGCGTGATTTAAAAGTTGTGCGATGGCGCTGGTAGCCAATATTTTCGAGGTCACGATTTGTTTAAGATCAGCGCTGACTTGATCAAGGTCAATGTGTTCTAAACGCTTCCCAGTTTTTTCAACAGCGCTTATTAATTTAGTCTTTGCCTCGTCGTTAGCTGCATTATATTGGTTCTCGCCGGCGATTAGCTCGTACCCTTCGCCGTGTAAACGTTTTAAGCGCTTTTTGAGTTGACCGCCGATTTGCGGCTCCATGGAGCGGATACAGCTTTTAATTTCTGAAAGCTCAAGAGTTAAATTATTCTGTGTGCACATATCTTGTAGCGCGGAGTCTGTTAACTGTACCCCAGCTTGGGCGCTTGTTAAGTGTGACATAAGAATTTTTTTAAATTCTTCTCGTTTTACTTTTTTAGTAGCGTTTTTATCTGTACTTGTTAACATCTAATCCTCCTAGGATTGGTTAAAAAAATAGCGTAGCAAAACACAACGCAACATAACTTAACTAAACAAAACACAACTAAACTTAACATAGCTGAGAAAAAAATCATTTTACAGTAAATCTGCCGTATTCTGGACGATAATCGCCTACGCCTATAAATTTACCACCAACGTCTAAAAGTTCAAGTAAAATCTCGGGCGGAAACTGCTTTTCATCTGCAATTATGACATTAAGCGTTCCCGACCAGTCTTCAAGCTTAGGCCAAATCCTTAATATTTTTTTAGTGCCGTTCATACCGACAAAAGCCTGATGTTTATTTACCTCGCTCACCGGTTGCTTTAAAAGCATGGAATCCGTAATAAATAGCACCGAATCAACTAAATCGGCGTATCCGCTTCGCTTGCCGGGTTGTTTAATACCTGAGAATTTTGCGGCAGCTTTTAATGTTCCTTTCCAGACTCGGCTCGGAATGGCGAGCTTACCTCCTTCTAAATACATACGGGCGTTAAACATTTCGTCTCCCGCTTCCCAATCCTCGTGCTTTGTGCGCGCCGGCTTAGTTTTGGCCGTAAGCATCGAATTGATGTTATTCATTAACAGAGGCGTTACTGACTTTATCCCGTAGCTGACCGTTTTCATATACCCTCCTAGGTATTTCTTAAAAAAATAGCGTAGCAAAACATAACAAAACTGAACAGAACTAAACTCAACTTAACACATTACTAAGTTACTTATCGGAAGGTTGCTAGGAAACTTTAACTTTTTTAGTAGAAATATTTTTATTGTCTAAATCTGGGAATTTCTCTAAAGACCTACGACGGCAGTTGCAATCTGGTAGTTTTGAATTGCACCGTGGGTAGATGCAGGAGTTTTTATTAGAGTTCATATTTTTCTCCTTATTGTACGTTCAAACTCATCCATTTCGTTAATCACTTCTAATAACAATTCTTTATAATCACTGGCACAGTAGGAATGATTCGTACGGCAATAACAGGAAACGGCGAAAGCAAGGTCACTGTTGTCAAGCGTGGCACATTCCGAAAGGCGGGAGGCGCCAGCGATGTTCAAGTCGTAGGAGCTGGAGGCCTCATGGTAAACTAATAGTAATTCTTCTTTTGCGGCTTCGCCTCTGATGTATTTCTCTACGATTTCTAGATTTTTATTTATAATTTTATTTATTTGTTCATCTTTTGATTGTTTTAGCCAATGTCTTGTTGTTTTTACAAGAAATTTCCTTTGTTGTTTTTCGGTTAGGTCGTAAGCCTCATGGAGTTCTTTTAAAGACATGTCTTGGTCTTTCATATCTTTCTCCTTATCTCTCGTTCAAATTCATCCATTTCGTTAATAACTTCTAATAAGAATTTTTTCGACTCGAATTGAACCCAACTGTTTGCTTTTACTATGAAACGCCAATTAGCTTCTGGAGAAAGAATTATCTCTTTTGCGGCGACGGCAAAAGCTACGCAAACGAATTCATTGCCGCGGTATCGAATGCCCTTGGCCAAGTTTCGTGCTTCTTCTAGTTCTTTTTTTGTGGATTGGCCTTTAATGTAGCGTTCTACGACTTCTAAACCTTTTGTTAAGATTTCGAGGGATTTTTTGTCTTTTACGTTTTCTAGTTCACCTTTTGCTACTTTGACAAGAAATTTTCTTAACTGGTTTTCGCTCAGGTCGTAAGCAGTGTAGAGTTCGTCTGAAGACATGTCTTGGTCTTTTTTGTTGTTCATATAATAATACATTACTACAGAATTATGATTATTCAAAATAAAAAAGCCAGGATTTTTAGTCCTGGCTCAAAATAGCTAAATTAAGCTATTAATTAAGCTGATAATTGAACAACGCAGTTCCATCCCGGGGCACTACAGATGAGGTTCCCGTAATAGCCGATGCGAATCTCAAGGGCGTCGGCGTTACCAACACGCAGTCCTTCGAGACCTTCCATTCCATACGTCAGGATATGCGGTACTTTGCCCAAGGAGCGAAGTTTCCACGTATTCATAGTAAGGAGGTACGCAGTCTGGGGAGGGCAGCTACGATCAGCCAACACGGTCACGCGACCATATGCGGACTGGAACGTAATACCTTCGAATGCGACTTCAACTTCATCGTGGTTGACTTGAACGTACTGGACTTTAGCGCCCAAAGCGTTTACAAGTGCGGCATACGATGCGAAGTCCATGATGCAAAGGTCTGGTTTTCCGCCTTCACGGTTCAAGAATGCCAACGCGTTCGTCAGACCTTCCTCGATGGTGTAGGCCTGTGCGTTATAGCGACAGCCAGCCAAACGAGTAGGATCAGCAGAACGGTTAACGCCCCAGAACGAGTCGTTAGCAGCAGGGCTAGTAACAGGCAACCAAGCAGCTAAGCCGCTCAAAGCGAGGTACGAGCCAGTGTTGCTAGCGCCAGTTGCCGGCAAGTCACCAGAAACGGTGAGGTAAGCCAATCCAGTTCCGATAGCCCAGTTACCAGACAAAGTAGCAGCCGAAGCTGTTCCGTTGATTACACCGGTTGCACGGTTAACTGCAGTGATCAGCACGGTGTCCGTCGAAGGAGCTCCACCATCAGAAGCCGAAGCAACTAACAGCATTCCAACTTCGAAAGCAACGATTTGCTGAGCGTTGGTCAAAGGAAGGGTTACACCACCGGGTGCAATACCGCCGACTTGGCTAGAAGCAGCCGAGGAAACGCCACGGGTAGCAGTACCAGAACCAAACAACTCAAAAGCGATGTTGTTAGTAATGTTACGGAAACCGCCGTCCATTTGAAGCTTAGCAGCGTCAACAAAAGCGCCTGCATTTGTCTTAGTCTGTTCCATCAACAAGTTAGTGATAGTAACTAATTGATAGTCTTCGATTACGTACACGAAGTACGAAACAAGTGCTGTAGGCGTTTGCTGTGCTTGCGCGTTAGCAAACTGGTGAGAACGACCCTGGGGGGTTCCATACTCAAGGGGGACTGGTATGTATTTACCAGCGAACCCGTCTGGGCTTTCATTTTTTGGTACAAGGGCTAAGACAAATTGTTATCGTGCTGGCTTTTTATCCTGCACTTCTAATGCTTAGAGAGCTTTATTAGACTTTCGTCTATTTTGCTCGACAGTTAAATACTGTAAGTTCCAAGGAACATGCAGACCTTTAACGTTCTTTCCTTGAAGCGGTATAATATGATCTACTTCACAGCCTTCTGGACAATTGATATAGATTAATTCCATATCTCTGAGTTGTGTTTCAGATAGCCAGTAAGGAGTAGCATTCAGCTTAGCGGCTTGGTACTTTCGGGTTTTAGCTAATACTTTTTTATTATTAGCTTTATTCCAATTTGACTTACTATTTTTTACGGCTTGGGGGTTTTCTTTGACGTACTTGTCTTTGAGTGCCTTTGATCGCTCTGGATTCTTTTGTCTCCAAGCTGTTCCGTATTTTTTAAGTCTACCTTGCTCGTTTTTGCATGCCTTACACCAACTGTTAAGCCCATTTAGATTTCTAGCGTCTTTCGAAAAATCGCTAAATTCTTTAGACTTTGTGCATTTAGTGCAAGTTTTCATACCCTTCTTCGCATTAGTTCGGCGTACATTTTCAACTCGTAAAAGTTGCCTACCACTCTTGGTACTATTTTATTCTAGCATTATCCCTGCTAGGTTCAAGTACTACGCTCTACACTGGTACAGTCTTATTATGGACCATACTTAGCACGGTATTAGCATTTCAGCCTTCACCGTTTTTGGTTGGTTTTAAATCCCCGCTTAATCCAGGGATTTTCCTTGTAAACAAGGTCCTTCATATATTCTTTCATGATATCAAGGACTTACAAGAAAAGACGACAAAGAATTTAAATATCGTCTGTATACAATTCTTTTAACGCAGCGATTTGGTTCGCTGAGTTGGCATATGTTGCAGCCATTTGGCTACTCCTATATTAAAATTAACTGAGATATGTCGACATGACATATTTGTCAGGTTCCTTAAATTCTTACGATGAGTGCCCAGGTCGTGGGTCTAGCATCCAAATCAAGGACTCCAATGCCGAAGCAAGGGAGGGGGTTAATTCACCGATTGCTAATACTATGCGGTAAACGCCGAAGCTTATTGCTTCAGCTCGCCTTTAAACGCCAGCACTGCCCTCTCCTTCGCGCTTAGCGGGCGCGTCGAAGCAGCTGAATTCGTTAAGGTTTTCATAGTTTGTGGCTGCGGAGATTTTGGTGGCTGCTTCTGGGCTGTCGTCTCAGGTGCTAATTGAGGCGCCAGTCGCTTTTTGATCTTCTCTATACGTGTTAATTTGTCAATTTCTTCAACTAGGTGTTCTTCCACGAGTTTTGCGGCTTCTTCAACGGACATGACTTCTTGGGTGTCTTTAAAATGTGCCTCTATAAGCTCTACGACGTCTTTAATAGAATTTGTGGCTTTAATTGTTTCAAACTCTGGATTCGACATTACTAAGCTTTTGGCGTCTTGAGTGATTTGCTTTACAGCCGCTTTATAAGCCTCGCCTTGCTGTTCTTGGGCTTGGGCCTTACTAGCGGTCAATTCAGCTTCTAACTTGGCTTGGCGGGCTTCTAGGCGATCTATATACGATTTTACCGCGGGGGGTACGGTTCCGGCGGAGAGTTGCTGCTGAGTGACTTCATCGTATGTCACACCGGCTTCTGCCAATGCGTCCAGTGTCTGTTCTTTAAGTCTTTGTTTTGAAACGTAATTGGATTCGTATTCGGCGAGTTTTGCGTTTAATTCAGCTTCTTTAGCCTTAAAAGCTTCTTCCCTGGCTTTAATAGCTTTTTCTTGTTCTTGTTGTTTGGCGCGAAGTGCTCTTTCTTTTCTAGCCAAGAGCTGGAGTTGGGCACTATAAGTCGTCTCTTCAGTCTTAGGTTCTTCGGTTTTTGGTGTTTCTTTGACTTCGGGCTCATTTTCCGTTGGTTTTTGAGCACTCACCGCTCCTAATTCTTCTACGGAGATGTTTTGTGGGTTTTCTAGCGGTACGGGTTGTTGGCTCCTGAGCTGTTCAAAGGCGGCTATGGCTTTGGCTCTAGAGTCTTGGCCGCTGCTTTGGGCGTTGCTAGGCGAAGTTGGGGCGGTGAGTGGTGTGACTTTCATTTGTTATTCCTTATGCTTGGGGGGTTGCGTTAGGGACTAAAGGACTCTGTGGCTGTGGTTGGGGTTGGGCCTGAGGCGGATTGGCCATAGGCATAGGTGGAGGCATGGCGGCTTGTTTAATGGCTTGTAATTGGTTAAAGAAATCACGGAGTTTTTCAGCCTTTGATTCTTCTAACTTGGCCTGGGTATATAGATTTATATACTGGGTCGTCAGCGTTGTGGCTAAGGCTATGTCCATAAACGGATCTGGCGGGGTGTATTTACCAGACTCTACGATTTCGTCTAGGATTTGTAAGATACGTTCTTCTGAGGCGTTAGCAAGCTTTTCGACCTGCTCTAGATCTGGGTAGTCTAATAGCCTCCTGCCTTCTTGGAGGCTTACCATACCGCTTTGGACCATCTCGGTGACTTTTTGGAGACGGCCTGCTGGGTCTTTAGGTAGACTACTCTGGGTGAAACACTGGATTACGAAATCGTCGTGTATTAACGCCGCTTTAGGAAGGTCAATTTCTTTTGTACCGTTTTTATTAGGATAGACGGTCTGATACTCTCCGTCGCGAATTGCGATATCTTTAGCCAAATCAATAACCTGATAGGCAAGATCGATAAAGCAGTTATCATACCGACGGGACAGAGACGCGAAACGATCTGTTGAAATATCATCATAGGTCCTGATCGCTTCACCACTATCAAGACCTTGTGGCTTTTGAGAGGACGCCTGCAAAGCAGACACTCCGGATTGCTGATAACCATATTGTATAAGCTTGTCTCGTTCTGCGTATAACTCGGGCGCATTACAAGGAGCAACCTCGTAACTCGGTTTAGTTCCACGATACTTGACAATGACTCCGACCTCGTTATTATGAGCGGCAGCCATAACTTTTGAACCGTCCTCTTGAAATACTCGAGGAACACCAACAAGCTTAATAGCACGAGATATAGTGAACAAAATACTGTTAAGCTCCATTTGCGTACCCATGAGTTGTTCAGCGACTCCCTGGGACCAAAAGCCAAGTAACCGAGGGCTATAATGGAGAAAAGTAAAAGGAAAGCGATCTTTAGTATATTCCTCATCGATTAAGCTTCCTGCGCTACACGCCAACGTATGCCGTCCGTCATTGACATTTTTACCAGACGGTAAAGACCAGCCCTCTACAACCATTACTAAATCGGATACGGTTTTTGAGCTATCAGCGGAATTGTCTGGGAAAGCTTTTGCCGCCATAGCAATCTTGTCTTTAAATTTAGGGAAATTAGCAAATAAGACGTCCCTATCGATGAGTTTGATCCGGTATATACGTCTCGGCTCTCCGTACATGCTTTCGTTGGGGTCTACAAGTAATTCCGTTAATAGGACTCGCTCTAGGCCTACTTTTCTGTCAGGGGTCTCAAACGTATGGAATACGCCTGTCCCTGCCACTAAAGCGTCCCTAAGGACTATAGGAGCCAAGTCATAAGCCTTTGTCTGGTAAAACTCTCCCAAAAGGAAGTTGTTTAATTTCTTGGCTAGGTTTCTTTGCTTATAATCAGCGTTGTCAGTTAAAAACACCGGTTGGGGCCTGGATTGCGAGATACGCGATACCAGGGTATCTACTACGCTTTGGATGAGGTTAAACGTAGGCCGCTCCATTGGAAGGCCGTAATTCTGATCCATTTTGCTAATATTGTTACCGGCAAAGGAATAGAGGCTTTGGTTACCATAGAGTCTTGCGTAAACCGCGGTTTGTCTATACCGGTAAGTCTGTGTTTCTTTTAAATATGCTGCTTTGGTAAGCATCTCCGCTGCGCATTTATCGCTGTCTTCGGCTTCCCACCATTTTGCTAGCGTAGTCGTTTCGTCGACGTTACGCGTCTTCATGGTGATTTTAGAGGGCGGTCCTTTGGCGTTGCTGACTTTCATTTATTGTTGTCCGCCTGCTGAATAAAACATGAGCTGTTCTTCTGTCAGGGAGTCTGGCGTATCAATTTTTGTATCTTCTGTTATGCCCTGGTATACCGTTGTAGCCATTGGCTGTGTGGGTTTGGCTTGAATTGGTTGGTCGTCAAGCCTAAACTCTATGTTGTCGACCTTAATAGTCAGTACACCGCGTTTACGGCATAATAGCATGAGCTTATCGAGCTCTTTTAGCGACTTAATTTCCATCGGCCACCTATTTGATTAGGGCGCTTTTAATCTTCATTTTGCGACGAATAGCTGACACAATGTCAGAATCGTGGATGTTTTGAGCAGCGTCTTCGCGGCTATCGCCCATTTCGTTACTGTCTTCTGGGCTGTCTAATTCATCTAAACCAGCAGATTCACTGTAGTTTTCTTTACGTAAAGCATTGAATGAACTCTGATCTTCCATGTTGGCGTCTTCGTCTGCGTTGCGGCTCAGATCTGCTTCGCTGCTATCGTCGGAATCCATTGAATCCATAGACTTAATAGCTCCGCCTTCAGCCATCATCTTTTTCTTCATTTTCATCATAATGGCTGCTGCAATAGAAGCTGCGTGTTCGATTTCTTCTTCGTCGCTGACTTCTCCGCCGTCTGCGTAAGCGGCGGCATCTCTCATAGACATGTAATCGTCTTCTGCTGGACGCATCATATCGTCGTCAGACTCAAGCCCTGCGGGGTCGTCTTGCATATCTTCTTCTGGACTTGATCCGTATTCTTCACTTACGTTGCTTGAGAGTTTTGCTCGCTTGGCTTCGTCTTCATCTTTAGAGCCCGAAGCCATTCCACCTTCTGCGTAGGCTTTGCGGGTAGTGTGGGGTTTTGCCATATCAGGGCTTTTACCCATTTTTTTGGCGTCTTTCTCGTCGTCTACTTCTGGGGGCTGTTCTTCTGGGCTTGCGGGTGCGTCTACGTCTTGTAAGTGTGCTTCGTCGTCATATAACCGTACGCTGAACGCGTCACTAGGGACCATTCTGGGGCGTTTAATGGGCATTACTTTACGGCCGTTGTTCATGACGGCTTGTTTTTCGGTGGGTTTATCCGTCCAACTGTCTTCTTTTGGAGCTTTATTGCCGGAATTCTTAGCGGCCATTTTTGAGTCATCGTATTTGTTGTCTGGCATTGGCCGTTTTTCGTCACTAGCGCTTACGGATCCACCTTCAGCCATCATTTTACCGCCCATTGCTTTTTTGGGGGCTTTGCGCTTAACTGAGTACGCTATGGCCAATGATTGCTTCATTGGTTTACCGGCGTCCATTTCTGCAGCAACGTTTTTACCGAATGCTTTTTTTGATTTAGAGTTCATTAGTGGCATTAGAAAGCACCTTCAGACACCGAGAGTGTCATTTTGACCGAGTTAAGCATTGCGGAATCCGATGCCAGACTTGAGCTCAGTACAAACGTAATGACATCGCCGGCCGAACACGATACCGCCAAAAGACCAAAACCTAATGCACCTGCTTGACCGGTATATATGGTCGTGCCGTTTTGTTTTACAGTGACTACGACTTGTGACGGGCTGATAGAAGCTACTGCCGATCCAGTCCCAGCTCCACCGCCTGGACCTTGAGCCGCTGTAGGTACTGCTGTTGGTACAGTCAAAGTTCCTTCAAAGTTGTATAAATCGGTTGTGGGGATGTTTACGGTGTATGTCTGTAATCCTGTGTAAGTAGCGCTTTGTACAAATGCCATTATTCTTGTCCTGCTTTACGGTTTTGTGCGTCGTAGGTATGGGGGCTGACATGTTCGCCTTCGACGTGGGGTTGTTCGTCACATGATTGGAATGCTGCTTTAAAAGCTACGGAAGCTGCTTTCATGTCGCCAGACTCCAAGGCTTTTTTAAGGTCTTGCATGCAAGCCATAAGTCCTTGATCTTCTTGGTCTTTTTCTTCTGGTTTTTCGTCAGGCTTACGATCGTGGACTATTACACCAGATTGTTTATAATTTTTATTCAAAAAGGGCAGCAATTTGCCTCCAAAGCTGTTCAATAAGGCTAAAACAACAGCATTTTGGGCAATATTTTAGTCGTATTCACCTTTTAGCCATTTTGAATAAGAATCTTCTTGTTGGTATCCTTCGAGTTCTTTTTCAAACATGCCGGTCTCTTGTAACTCGGCCCATTCCTTTGTACCCCACTTTGGCTTTTCTGGACCCGGGGGCTGATGGGTAAATGCGTAGCTTTCTTTGAAAGCGTAAAGAACGGCGTCAATTATGTCGCTATGGGGTTTTTTCTTTACCACGATTTTATTAGGAGTAGTTCTGTCCCAATCGATTTGAATTAAATAACTGTCTTGCGCAAAGCGGGAATTGTTTTTGGCTTTGAATTTACCGAGTCTCAAAGAATCGTTTAAAAGTTCGACGTTTTCTTGTTTACGGAGTTTATCTGCCGGCTCTACGTTAATGGCGTGCCTGCGCCTGACTTCTTCGGCTAGTTTTTTACCCAAGCCGCCTTCATCCATGACAACTTTTGATATGTCGTATTTTTTGTGCATACGGTTCATTTGTTCTACGAGTTCGGTCAAGCCTTGTTTTTTAGTAATACACTCTTCTACCAAGTAAGTCTCAGGGCTAGTATCTGACCATGCCAATATTGCTATGGCGTCGGCGTCGTTATAGCCTATATCTACGCCCATTATGTAACTCCATGCATGACCAGAAGGGAGGTCTTGGTAATGGTTTTTAGCGGCGCTGTACCTTACCCATAGAGACTCGACATCCAGTACCCACTGATTCCGGTATTCACGTAAAAGCGTGGGGTTGTCTGGTTGCCATTCGCGTTTCTTTATTATGTCCGCAATGAAAGACTCTGGGTCTGGCATATGAGGGTTATCTAACAAAGTCCATTCATGGTGGCTATACCCGTATTTGTGATTCTTTGTTACGTCAAAAAAATAGCCTTGAGGAACTGGTCCTGGAGTACCGGTTAAAGCTAACCAGCCGTCCGTATAGTCGGCTATGGACGGAGTTAGGACGTCATCTACTAGGGACTGGAGATGTATCCCAAAGTCTTGCGCTTCGTCTATACCAACTCCGGGGTATTTACGTCCTTTGAGGCGTTTAATGAAGTTTTTCATGTCGGCGCCAAATAGCCTAAGGGTAGATCCGTTTGGGTGTTTCATAGTCAGCTTTGACTCGGTGAAACTACAGCCTATTTGGTATTTGTCGTTTATTTCTTGTAATACCGGCCATAGAATCTCTCGAGCCGACTCAAGAGTAAGTCCTAAATAGATACACTGAGATTTTGGATGTTTTTCTAGTGTTTTAAAAAATCTCAAAGCTAGCCCATTAGTTTTACCGGCGCGTCGGGAGCACTGTGCACTTATGTAACGTGAGGTGTCTTCAACAAAAGAGTTTTGCTGAGGAAAATTCCCGCTAAGTCTAACTTCATTTGAAATGATCTTGGAATTACGCTTAACGATTTCGTTTAAAATACTGGTTTTGCTGCTGTTTTGACCCAATCATGCCCCAATAGCTTCTTTGGCTTTGGCTTGAAGTTCCTCGTCTGTCATGCCTTTTAGCAATTCAGCCTCGCGGTTTTTCAACTCAAATAAAAGCTTTAGATGATCCCGCAAATCCCTAGCGTCATTTGGCTCTAGTTTGCCTTTTACGCTTAAAATCATTAAATTTTTGATTTCTCGGTATAAAACTAAAAGCCCGTCATCAATTAGCCTATCGATACTAATCTCAGACACCGGAATGTCTGGTACTTTCTCTTTAGGCGTATAATCAACAGGCTTGGATTGCATTATTCGACGCTGCATTACTCTGCTTCTGGCGACAGCTCAATTGATTGACAGTTAGCAATAGGAATAACAAACTCAACTCTAATGCCAGTAGGCCCAACTCCTTTGGCGTGAACTCCGTATTCGCAGAGTGTGAGCTGTAACTTTCCTTTACCCTCAGGTATTAAGGGAGTTCCAAGCTGACCGTAGCTGTTGATGTGCACCGCGGTTTGCATCCTGACTAAACGCACGCTTCGACCATTAAGGTTGTTCATTGCTAGCCTCGTTTTTCTTTGCTTCTTGGTCAAGTTTTTGGCGCGCCAAGAACTCTTGGTTAATAGCGTACATTTTGTCGTTAAGCTCCGACAACTTGCGTTGATGCAAATACAGCGCGTATTGGGCGTTTACAACTTCTGAGCCTATTTGTTGGTACTCCTTGTTGAGCTCTTCGGCAGACCTTGGGACTGGGGGCGTAGACATTTTGACTCCTTTGTTTTTTAGTTTCATTAATTTTCGTCTATCGGCACGGTTCATAAATCCTCACAGAGCAAACGGGTTAAACACAGAGTCTTTAAGCTTAGGCATTAATTGCCGCCCTAGGTGTGTTAAATGTGTAACTGCTTTTGCTGTTTTTGGTACTAATCCAGATGCTATCCCTTGTTTACGCCAAGCCTTTTTAACAAAAACAAAATGAACAGTTTCGTAGTCAGCGCTTAATATGCTGTATCCTAGTATCACACTAGGGTCTTCTTTTAAGCAAGCAATTTTTACCGTATTTGTGCTCCTAGATATAATCGCCGCTGCTATTTTTTTGTAGTTATTCATAAAAATATCTTTAGGGACGTAACTAAACCAGCTATCCCCGTAGTACAACCCGCGCAAAAAAGTAGCCATAACAAAAGCTTCGTCTTCCGGAAGGTAGTTGCGCACCTGACATAAAGATTCTATTTCTTTATTCACTTTGTTCACCGTGGGGGGTTAAGTACATGGCGTACATGGAGCCGCGGAGGCGTTTAACAATGTTTAAAACATCTGTGCGGTTGGTTTTTTTTACTTTTGCTTTGGTTAGTAGCATGGCGATGTTTTGACCGCTAATCCCGTGGGCGTGGTAAGCCCAGATGATTTCTTCTAGTCGAGTCTTGAAAGGGTAGTCGTTTAGGAAGTTTTCTGCCATTTGGTAGTAGTCACGTTTTGCGGACCATGTAGTTTCGTTGCCGTAGTTCATAAGGACCGTTGAATAACTGTGGAGGCGCCATTCGTCCTTTTCTATATCTTTGAAAGCGCCGTCGGGGTGTTTATGGTTGTTTGCTAGTTTTTTGTACCACTTTGCTTGCAGTTCTTTAAACTTTTGGGCTTCAGTTTTGCGGGGGTGTCTCATTAGCTACCACAGATGGTTGTGTAGTAGCTTCTACAGGTTTAGCGGCAGCGGCGGCTTGAGCTTCTTGCTGCTTAGTTTTAATGTCTTGAAATACTTGGCTTGCAACCTGGTTAGCTGCAGATTTACGCAAGCGGCTGATGAAATAGTGCTTGGGTAAAGCACCTTTGCTAGAATCGGCGTGTATCAAAATACTCGCTATCGCAAACCTCATAGAATCTTGGTCTGCAAACTGTCCGGATAACTCAATGATGGAATCCATCCAAACCGTCATTTCTGTCATTCCGACTGGCAGTTTAGTTGGAACATATGCTAGTAAGCGTTTTAAAAAAAGTCTCATTTAGACCTCCTAAAGTAATACTAATGGGCTAAAATGAGAATGTCAACTTTTTTATACGTCAGCTAAAGTTTTTCCTATTTTAGGAATAGCTTCTAAATCAATACCTTCGAGATGGACGGTATTCACCATGGCGTCTTCTAATAATAAAGCGACATTTTCGGCGTCTCTTTCAAAACACTCTACTACTAAGCTATCATGGACTTGTACTACTAACTTACAATCTATTCCCGCAATCTTACAATTCTTGTGAAAAGCTATGGCGGAGCGGTTCACTATACTAGCACCGGTGCTTTGAATCCGGTGATTAACCGCTAAGTTTAATATATTGCGGATTTCATATGGTAATTCGGCATGCGGTATGCCTTTATAGACTTTATCAATCCGCTTAGCTTCCGGCATTCTGCGGGGACGGCCAAAAAGATTTGTGACTTGCCCTTCAGATTTAGCCATTTTGTGGCTATTGAGCATCATTTCTCGGACACCAGGGAACCTCTCAAAATAGTTGTCAATGTCCTTTTGAGTATCTTCGATGCTTTTACCCGTTGTTGGGGCGAGCTGGTGCGGAGTTGCTCCGTAAGTAGACGCAAGTGCAATAACCTTTGAAAGATCTCGCAACCTCTTGTACTTGACCCCAAACGCATCTGGGCTGCCTTCTTTTTGCGGCGTGCAATCCGTTTTGTCATATACTTCCATCCCTATGACTGAATAAAAATCGTCTGAACCTTTAAAAGCGTTTAACAATCTCTTATCTTGACTAAAATAAGCAAAAACCCTCGGCTCGAGCTGTGAATAATCTGCCCCGACAAATACCTTCCCCGGCCTAGCTGTAATAAACGACTTGACGCGTTTATCGTCTCTAGGTAAGTTTTGAAAGTTTGGATTTCTACTAGAGTACCGTCCAGAAGTTGTTCCGTGCTGCAGGAAACTGGGCCGTATAATGCCATACTGAATCCTCTGTTCTATGCCTTTTACATAAGTGTTTAATATTTTGTATTTCCTTTGAAATTCAAGAAGTTTTTCAATCCATTTGTGCTTGGGGGCTAATTTGGCTAAAGTCTTTTTATCAACCGCTATATAACACCAGGGATCTTTTATTTTAGTCCCAGATTTTTTCTTACCGTTAACAACGGAAGGCGGCATTAAACTATTACCAACCGCGGCCCGGCAAGACCGCATAAAATCCCTACGTGGACCAGGGCCGTAAGGAATTTTTAAATTGAGGTGCTTGCAAACCGCCTTTCCCCCGTCCGTTAGTTTATCATAATCTAACCCCATTTTTTCAAATAACAACCAAGCTAACTGCTGGCTAGACCCTATGTTAAAAACGTTAGTTTTTTTATCGCCCGGGTACTTCTCTTTTACGTGGGGGGTTATTTCTTTGTAGACAAAATCTTTGGCTTCTGCGCATTCTGCTTCTAAATTCTTTTTAAGCGTCGTAAGGACTTGGTTATCTACTTTTAAACCAACTGTGTTCAGCTCGTAAGTAGGTCCCCTGAGAAGAGGCATGCTTTCGTCTTCGTAAAAAAATTTATCAAGCCCTTGTTCGAAAAGCTCCGGTACCAATCGGTAGAACAAATTATAAGTCAATAAAGCGTCTTTTGCGCCGTATTTGCCGATCAGCTGGGCGTCTCCTTTAAAAAGTTCAAAAGTTTTTTTAGTGAGTTTACCGCCGTTTTTGACAATTGAATCGTGTAAGTCGGTCTGCTCATCAGCTGCGTCTTTTCCAAAATAATGCTTTCCAAGCTCTTTTAACCCGACTTTTCTGTTTTCATCGAGTAAATGTGCAAGAATCATAGTGTCTGTGTGAAGCGCTTCTATTAATTTGACCTTGAAATTAGATTCCGCCATCTTGCAATCAAAAACACCGTTGTGCATCACAAGCTTCTTTTGCGACAAAAGTGACATTATTTCCGAAATATGTCGACTTTCAACAGAAGTTTTTACCATTGATTGGGCCACGGGGTCCCATTGCGATAATACCACGTAATACGCAGTAGTTTCTTCCCAACACATAGAAAAACCAATGACTTGGCTTTCTTCCGACAAACCAGTCGTCTCGCAATCGTAAGCCACGTATTCGGCTTTTTGCAAAGCTTCTATTACCGGCTCAATGTCTTGTGCTTTGTCTATCACTTTCAGCGTATACAATTTGTTCCCCATTATACGGTACGGATTGGTAAGCAACTATCTCAGTTTTACGGTCGGCTTTGCGCTTATTTGTGGCTATTGGTAAAAAGTAGTCAAAAGCTGTTTTTTCATCCTGAGTCATATCTCTAAGCAATTCCCTCTCAGAATCAAAATAAAAATAATAAGGCACGTCTTCTTTAATAACGTCTTGTTTTGCTTTTTTGTGCCGGATTTTGCAAAATTTAAACGCGGTGACGGTTGGGCATGCTTCTTGGCTGTGACACCGCTTCAACGGCTGCCACAAAGTAATCAAATAATCACAATAACTTTCGAAAAACAAAGTCCCATAAGCGGCGTCTTTGTTAAGCTCTAAATCTCCAATTCCCGCCTTTTCCCGACTTGTCTGGGATTGCATGACTAACAAAGTGTTAGTCTGGACTGCAAAAGCTTTCATACTATGGCAAATAGTCATAAGGTCTTGGTTTTCGTCGTTACTGCCTTTCTTTTTTAAAGCGCCTATATGATCTATAACAACGCAGCCGACTTTATTCCCAGTGGTTTTTTCCCAGTCTTGTATATGTATTTTAATTTCTTCTAACGATAAATGACGAAAATTGCCTTCGCTGTCATAATTGCTCATGATGTGGACTTTTTTGTTCATCGTCGTATCGCCGCAAGACATTGTCGCCCAACGATCCGCTATCTCGTGCGCGGGTTGCTCTAAAGGTATGAAAAAATGGTGGTAATCAGGGTTTTGTTGACTAAACCACTGAAACATGTTTAAAGCAAAAGCTGTTTTACCTACCCCTGACCCAGCTACAAGGCCTATGACTTGTCCTAACCTAAACCCATGCACAGTGTTGTCTATACGTTTGTGACAACGAAACGGTTTACCTTTCACGGTATCCACCGAGCGGCTCAATATTGACTCAACCGTGTCCGATAAAGGCTCTTTTGTGTCGTTATTTTCTAATTCGTATGTCCATATCTTTGAAACAATGCCTTCAGCATATCCTAACCGGTGCACCGGGGATCGAGACATTGCTTTGGCGCTGTTAACAAGGACTCTCAACGCCTCTTCTCTAGTAAAGCCGTTGGCCAGCATTATATGACCAAGGCGGTAATCGTTTTTGCTACGGTCTGTGGTATCGCCGGACCATATAGCTTTTGCTTCATGATTTTCGGCGATTAACCTACCAAATTTTGGCGGCAAGACATCACTAATGGTAACATCGTTTGGTATTTGGTGCGTCGTGTTATAATGCTGCTCACAGTAAGCTTCATCGGCAATTGTTATAGGAGGCAGTAGTTTTGTTAATTCCTCACAAGTATACTCAATTTGTGAATCGTGGATAATCTCGCATTTCAACGGTTCATTTTCAACTTTTGTGTTAAAGGTACCGGGATACCGCATCAATTGAAAAATCTGTCCAACAGCTTCATCAGTATTTAACAACCGCATAAACCGTCTGGACAGCCTTAAATAGCTTTTAGCGTCTAAATCTGATACTTTCCAATAGGCGTGTATACCGTTGCCAGAATCGACTATGCGCGTTGGAATAATACCGACTTCGCCGATTTTAGCAATGAAGTCATCTTTTGAAGCATAATTCTTAGACTTACAATCATAATCAACAAACACAAAATCAAAGACATCAATATCCCGACCGCTCGTAATCCTACTCTTTTCATAAAAAAGCGGGTAGTTCGGTAAATAGTAGACATTATAACCTTGCTCATTGTACTTCCTTATTTGTTCATCATTAAACTGACCTTCAAGGACCCTTCGAACTGAGGGGTCCTTTTTAATCAACCAGTCTGGGGCTATAAGTCTAAAAAGAGTCAATTTATTTCTTACCTTTGCCGTTCAAAAGAGCGTTTACGCGAGATTTATCGACAGTTTGCTTGGTAATTACCGCCGCTGGAACTTCCGTAAATTCTTCTGAATCTTCTTCCTCCGACCAGCTGTCAGTCTCTTGTGTCGCTGTCAACTCTCCTACTTCAATAGTGTTATCCGCGTCGGCCTCTACGCGGTAAGTATACATTTCACCGTTTGGTGTGGGTCGCATACCAGTAAAAGTAATTCGGGTCATAACCCCCGGTGTAGCCGCAACCATCTTTTTATCAATGTCTGTTTTGCCCCACACGCCGACGTTTCCTTTAGCCGTCTGAAAAATGTAAATATAGCTCTTTCCAGTCTTACGCTTAGCATCTACGATTTCTCGTTTACCAAGGTAATAACCTTCGATTTGGTCGGGATTTTTCTTACCAGTTTTTCTATTAGTTCCGCCCAGCGCAACTGTTGTGTCTGCGTCTAGACCGTTAATTTCCTGAAATGCCATACTATGCTCCTTTGGCTGTTAAGCCGGTTATTGCGTACGTAGAACCATTATCTAAATAAATTCTTTCGCCCATCCATTCTTGACATGGCTTATCGTCAATATAAGCTATCGGCTTAGACATTACAACCAATCTTTTGTGATCAATGTTAAGAGCTCGTAAAGCAGCTCTAGCCCATTTCCAGCCAGCTGCAGACCACACAAACACCGTGGCACCGCGCTCAAGTCGGTCTTTTAATATCTTTACGTGTGCCCGGTGAGGCTTTACATAAAGCTGAGCCTTAGTATAAGGGTCTGTAAACTGTACACATTCCTCTCCTTTGGCTATCTTGCCCCAAAGCAAAAGCGTAAAATCTACGTCTACCATCAAGACTTGCTCACTTTTTACTGTTAGCATTGCTATTTCCTTTGTAGCGGTCATCTAATTCTTTGTGAGTTTCTTCAAACTCCAAGACAAACAGCAAACAACAAGCACAGTGTGCCAAATGACTAAGGCCGGTTTCCGGGTCTTTATCTTCTCCACCTATATAGGCGTAGAGGTGTCTAGCAGCAGCTGCTAAGGGTCTGCTCCAGGCAAACCCACCTCTCCAGTTGTCACGACTATATTTCTTGCTTCCAAAAGTCATGACTTCGGCAATCTTAACGAGTCCGATGTGGCTTAACAAACTCATGTCAGGTTTACCTTGGTCGTGTTTTACTCCATTAGCCACCAAAGCTATTGGTGCTCCAGCTTTTTGTTGGCAACCAGGGCACGGCCCTAATACGTAATCATGTCCGTGTTCGTGGCAAGAATAAAGTGACGTTAAATCTATTTTACTGGCTTGCATTTCTGTTCTCCTTTGTACTTTGGACAGTATTCGCTATGCTTGTCTGATGAAATGCTAGCACAACCGCATTCGCATTGCAAATAATCCTTCCATAACTTTTGGTGTTTAGGAACCGGTAATCTAACTATTTCTTTCATGTCTTTCTCCTTATTATGCGTTCAAATTCATCCATTTCGTTAATGATTTCTAATAACATTTTTTTGTAACCGGCGGCGCTGTAGGTGTAGGCATAGTCGGTCGGCCAAACGGCGGCATGGGCGAAAGCTAAAGCGGCATAGGCGGTGTCGGCGGCGTCAAAGGCGTAGGTGATGGCCCAAGCGGCGGCTTGGCCCAAGGCGGAGTTGAAAGCGAAGTTGGGGTCGGAAGCGACAACGACGGCAGCCCAAGCAACGCCGGCCGCTTTTTGTAAATCTTCTTTTGTAGCTTGGCCTTTTATATAACGTTCTACAATATCTAGAGTTTCAATTACGACTTTATTTGTTTCTTCATCTTTTGATTTTTCTAGCCAATATCTTGATATTTTTACAAGCCATTTCCTTTGTTGTTTTTCGCTCAGGTCGTATGATTCATAAAGTTCTTGGCAAGACATTTCTTCGTCTTTTTTGCGGTTCACATCTTTCTCCTTATGATGCGTTCAAACTCATCCATTTCGTTAATCACTTCTAGTAACAACTCTTTGTAACCGTCGGCGGAGCGAGCGGCGACGGCGTAGACGGTGGCGGCGTAGGCGGCGGAGGCGGCGGAGGCGGCGGCGTAGGCGGTGGCGTCGTAGGCGGCGGTGGTGGAGGCGTAGGCGGCGTAGGCGGCGGAGCGAGCGGCGTAGGCGGCGTAGGCGGCGGCGTAGGCGGCGGCGGAGGCTTTTTTTAATTCTTCTTCTGTAGCTTGGCCTTTAATATATTTTTCTACAACATCTAGAGTTTCAATTACGACTTTATTTAATTTTAGATTGATTGATTTTTTTAACCAATGTCTTGATATTTTGATAAGCCATTTCCTTTGTTGGTTTTCGGTTAAGTCGTAAGCATAGTAGAGTTCCTCACAAGACATTTCTTCGTCTTTCATGTCTTTCTCCTGATCTCTCGTTCGAATTCGTCCATTTCATTAATAACTTCTAATA
>Ga0116228_10000864_pt1 | contig 24147 bp, 22 predicted proteins | sample S1TSphfallax_2_FD_89694 | JGI IMG/M metagenome (GOLD analysis project Ga0116228, IMG submission 89694) | Host-associated microbial communities from peat moss isolated from Minnesota, USA - S1T2_Fc - Sphagnum fallax MG | ecosystem: Host-associated > Plants > Peat moss > Unclassified | place...
CGATGCAAAGTCCGAAACGAAAGAATTGTCGATGCGGTTCAAGCGCCGGCACCGCGCCGAAAGCCGCGGGAAGTCCTTCGAGCGAGTTCAACACACGTTCCGCCGCAGGCGCCGGCAGATCTCCGTCCATGACGCAGCGGATGATCGCGGCGCCAGGTGCCAGTGCGTCGTCAAAATTTGCGATGCAGTGCCGCTGCCAGCGATGCAATGTCTCGAGCACGTGGTCGCGACACCCGGGAACGCCGAGCGCGTGCGCCTCGAGCAATCCATCAATCGCTATCGCGTCGCCCCAGTACCAGCAGTGGAAACGCCAGTCCAACGTGCGTACGGCGGTGCGGGTCAGTAGGGTCTGGGCGGAAACTTCTGTCGACATTAATCCGTGATCACGCACCGGTGTACCCGCCGCACTGCGCCGAGTATCGCCGCAGTTCACCGTGACGTTAACCGACCCGCGTCCCACCGTGCGGGACAGCTTGCGGGACAGCTTGCGGGGCGGGCACTGCTCTTGATCGTGCCCGCCCCACAAGCTATCCGGCCCGGCAAAACGCAGCGCCGGTCAAACGTTACGGACTCTTCAGCGACGCAGTCGGCGGAGCCGTAGCTGTATCCGTCCCTTCAGCAGGTGCCTTATGCATCTCGCCCTGCAGCTCCGGATAATCCTTTGCCATGCTCACGCCGTACAACGGCTTGAACACGCCCTGATGGCACGTCGCGCAGTTCACCTTGGCAACATCACCCAGCACGCCCAAACGATGTTCCGGGAACACCGACGTCAACGGCTTCAAGTAGTCGTTGTTCAACTCGCGCGCCATCCGGATGCCATACCAAGCGGTGGTGCGCTTCGGTGTGCTCGTGTCCCATACCGCGAAGGAGCGCGAATTGTGGCAGTAGGTGCAATTGACGCCCAGGGATTCCGACATGTGGATCATCAATGCGTAGGTCCTATCCGTCTGCTTGATCGAGCTTCGATCGCCGTCGGGAAGCGCCGTGGTTGATATCACGCGGATGTTCTTGTCGCCGAGCAGATACGGCGTGAACGGATCGTACGGCAGCGAGCTCAGGCCCACCGAGGGTTTGTTCTTGCCCGCATTGTCCGCGATCAAGCCGCTGGTGCTGGATTCATCGGCGCTGGTGAACCAGACATTTTTCGGTACCGCGTTGCCGCGATGACACGTGTAGCACGTGACACCCGTAGCTCCGACGTGATCCTTCCAATCGCTATTGATGTGCCGCACCATCTGCAGCATCCTGCGCGCCACCACTTTGGTATAGCGATCATCGCTGGCCATGTTGGCCCCATGACAATAATTGCAGCTTTGATCCGGGGGAGCGACCCACTGCGTCATGGCGAGCATCACGCGCGTGAACTGCGCCACGTTCAGATCTTTGAGCACCTGAATGTTCTGATACACGCTGCTGGCCAGCGGGCCGTCCGCGGGTGCCGCCGGGATGGCCGCCGGCACTATGTTGCGCTCCGCCTGGGCCGCATCGATTCTCTTGTTGACGAGTTCCTCCATGGCAGTTCCCCGGTATCCTCCTTGGATGACATCGGGGGACGGGCGCTCGCAGCCCGCAAGCCACAGCATGCCGATTCCCGCCGCGCACAGCGTCGAGTAGATGCGCAGCTTGGGGTTCACACGTCGCTTGGAAGGATTGACATCGCTCATTTCATAGCCCCCGGCAAGGTCGCAGGATCGATCACGGGCGGAAAGACGTGAGGATACATCGGCGCCACATGGTGTTTCACCGCCCAAAGGTACCAGTTGTCGACCACCGTGCCTGTCAGCAAGATGCCGATACCGCCGACCAGCGGACATAATACCGCGAACCACCACGCCCAGCGATGGATAGATTCCATGGTGGCATTGAATCCCATGGTCCAGCGCCAGAACAAGGCGGCGCGTTCCGATGCCGTGCCGCGGTCGGCGATCTGCTCGAGTTCGCGATCGCCGCCTAAGCGGCTCACCGCCAGAATGGTTCCGCCGTGCATGGCGAACAGCAGCGTCGAGCCGTAGAGGAATGCTATCGACAGACAATGGAAGGGATTGTAGAACAGATTGCCGTAGCGGATGGAGAACGCGGCGGTCCAGTCAAGATGCGGGAAGATGCCGAACGGCACCGCCTCCCCGAAGCTGCCCATGAGCACCGGACGGATGATGCCGAGCACCAGGTACAGCCAAATGGCCGCCAGGAACGCCCAGGCCACGTGAGTGCCCATGTTGAGCGCGCGTGCCCGGCGGTACATGCGCAACCACCATAGCAGCACGGAGGTGGTCAGGAAGAATCCTGCCATCAGCCACCATCCGCCGTCCTGCAGGCGGGGGAAGTGCAGACCGTTCGAAGGTGCAGGCGGCTCGAGGGCGAGCCACGGCAACTGTCGTACGAATTGGATCGGATTCCAATGCACCGACGCAAACATGTTGAGACCAATGATCTCGAATGCGATGAATCCGCAGATCAACGACAGCAGTCCGGTCGTCCCCAGGTAGATGGGACCGATCTGAGCATCGCCGAAGCGGCCCAACAGGTGGATGAAACCACCCCGCGTTTGCCGCACCCACGCGCCTCTCGGCAACGCGACGCCTGTGTATACGGGAGCTCGGATCTGCACCCGCGTAAAAATGTTCTGATATTCGGCCATAACAGTCCCCTCGTCCTCGAGCGCTTAGTTCCAGATTGAAAGATTCAACCACCAGCCCCACCACTCCGGCCAACCTCGTGTCCAGAACGGTCCGCTGATCAAAATACAGACGGCGCTCCAGAAGCCGGCACTGATCGCCAGAAACAGCCCCAGGCGGTGGATGCCCAGAGAGCCGATCGAGTAACCAATGGTGTCGCGAAAGTAGGTGTTCTCATGTTCGGCGGTCTGCATCGGTCCCGTCTTGGGATTCGCCGCCGACAGGATGACCGCCCCGTGCAGCGACAGCGACAGCGTAGTTGCAAAGAAGAAGCTGACCGCGAGCATGTGTGCCGGGTTGTAATGGAAATGCAGGTATTGATAACCGGTGTTGGATACCCAGTCGAGATGACTGAATATGCCGTACGGGAACCCGTTGCCCCACGCGCCCAGCAACATCGGCCGGAACACCTCGAGCGATACGTAGGCGAAGATGGCGACGCCGAACGCGAAGGGCACATGGTATCCGATGCCCAATTTCCGGCAGATCTCCACTTCGCGCAGCGCCCAGGAGGCGAACGCGCCGGTGGCGCAAATCGTGATGATCTGCCACAGCCCGCCTTCGCGCAGCGGTGCGAGGCCGAGTCCGTAGCTCAAGTCCGGGGGTGCGATATTGATCTGCCAGATATTCCAGGTGGGGCCGATGGCCGCGCCGTAGACGATGAGCGCAGTGCCCAGGATCGAGAAGAAGGCGGTGGTGACGCCAAAGAAGCCCACATAAAACGGGCCCACCCAAAAATCGAACAGATCGCCGCCGAGCAGAGTACCGCCTCGCACCCGGTATTTTCTTTCAAAACTGAGCATCGACATGCTGGTTCTCCCTCAAGAGCGTCCGGCGGCAGCCGGAACAAAAGTTCCGGCCACCACCGTTAGCTGTCAGCGTTAAGGCTTTGCCGGATCGGGCAGCGTGGACATATGCTGCGCGGTTGCCGACGGCGAAGAATGTCCGCCGAGCCAATTGAACCTGTCGGTGCTGAGCAATATGAAATGAATCAACAGTGCCAACACGAACAGGAATGTAAAGAGTGCTATCAGCACTCTGCGTGGGTCGAAAAGAAGCCAAACTCGCCACATTTCCTATCTCCTAATTAGAGCCAAGGCCGCCATTGCCACACCAGAACGTGTGCCACGATCGCGATCACCGTAAAAATAATGAAGCTGGTCACGAAGATTCCGTGGAATTCCTTCGCCTCACCCTCCGTCAGTCCCGACAGCGATACTCTTTTTTCATCAGCCATACCATTCACCTCCTCTTATCGGCCTGTTGCCTGCATTTGAACGGCGCCTCATGGCGTCGCACTCGCATCCGGACATGCCGGATGTAAATCCCTGGGGCTTGAGCGCGTGCATTCACGCGTTCTCCGTCTGCAGGCGGTGCACGCCCACCTCGTGTTCGCCGGCATGTTGCGCGGCCCGCTCGGCCGCATCGCGCAGGCGCTTGGCCGCCGAAATGCGCACCAGCACCGGCTGTGCGTCCACGATCGCATCGAAGGCCGCCCTGGCCGCATCGGTCCAGCGCAGCTCGCTCGGCATTCGCGACGGCGTGGCTTCGACCTTGTCCAGTTCGCTGCCGAGCGGAAGAATGTGGAACAACGCATCGAACAGGGCATTGCACACTTCCTGCACGATGTAAGTGGCGCCGCTGTACCCCATGAACGGAGTTCCCGTGTGCCGGCGGATGATCGCGCCGGGGAACGAGGCGGGGATGTACATCGCGCGCACGCCGCTCTCGGCCATGTACATGCGTTCGTTGTAGCTGCCGAACATGATGAGCGGCGGCGTTTCCTGGATGGCTTTGCGCACGGCATCGTTGTCGGGCTTGACGCCGGCCTTGCGCGAAAACGCAAAATTGCACGGCAGGCCCATTTCGGTCTCGAGGAAATTCTTCAGTCCGCGCGTGTAGGTTTCGTTGGCCACCACGGCGAAGCTCGCGGTGCCGAAGAAGTCCTGTGTGACGGAACGCCACAAGTCCCACAGCGGCTTGATGGTGGTGTGCTTTTCACGCTCGATGAAAGGCTCCGGGTCGAGTCCCGTCAATTCACCCAGTTTGCGCAGGAATTTGGTGGTGCTGTGCAATCCGATCGGCGCCTGCAGATACGGGCGCTGCAGTGTTTCGCACAGCAGCCGGCCGAATTCCCGGTACATGCACACATTGACGTCCGCATCGACCAACTGCGGCACGTCCTGTAGATGGCTTCCAAGGGGGAATACCAGGTTGATTTCCGCGCCGATGCCCTCGATCAGGCGGCGCACCTCGGCCACGTCGCTCGGCGTATTGAAGGTGCCGTAGATGGGTCCGATGATGTTGACCCGCGGCTTTTGATCCGGGGCGCGCGCTGGGCGCTCCGGTATCTTCTTCTTGCCGTATTCGGTCCACAGCCAGCACATGGCGCGGTTCGCGCTCTGCCATTGATCCTCATCGATGGTGCGCGGCAGGAAGCGCTGGATGTTGGTTCCCTCCGGGGTCACCCCGCCGCCGATCATCTCGGCGATCGAGCCGGTGACGACGACGGCCGGCAAATCCGGATTCAGGGTTTTGTGTGCGCGCTTCATCGCGCCCTCGGTGCCGTGCTGGCCGAGCTCGTCCTCGCCCAATCCGGTGACGACGATCGGCAGCTCATGCGGAGGCAGCGCGTCGGTATAGTGAAGCACGGAGGTGACCGGCAGATTCTCGCAGCCGACCGGTCCGTCGATGATCACTTGCAGACCTTTGATCGCGGCGAATACGTACACCGAACCCCAGTAGCCGCCCGCCCGGTCATGATCCAAAACCAACATCAGATCATCGCCTCGGCTTTGCGCTTGGAGGCGAGTTTCGCCAACTGCGACTTGTAGCGTTCACGGAATTGCGGATGATCCTGCGGCAATTCTTGCCACACGCCGGCGGTGTGACCGGTGCCGACGCCCTCGAAGAACTCCTTCATGGCGTCGAACCTGCCTCGATTGCCGAGCGCCGCGTTCACCACCTGCGCGAGGGAACCCGCGCCGGCCGGTCCCATCAGCGGACGGGCCGAAATGAGATTCGTAAAGTACAGACCCGGAATTCCCAGCTCCTTGGCCGCCTGCACCACCGGTGTCGTGCCGACCGCGAGGTCTGGCCCGAACTCGTGCATGGCGGCGAGATCGTTTTCCAAGGACGCGCGGTACTGCACGCGCACGCCTTTTGCTTCCAGCCACTGCCGGTCGACGTCGGACCACGGAGTCTTGGGGCATGCCGTGCCGACGTAGGGAACCTCGGCGCCGCTTTCGATCAGCAATCGCGCCACCAGCAATTCCGAACCCTCATAGCCCGACAGCGTGATGCGGCCGTGAATCGGCAGCTTCGCCAACGCCGCACGAACGGCCGGCAGTATTCGATTTTGTGCCGCGCCGATTTGCGCGGCAGCGATGCCACACGCCTCGCCGATGGCCGCAAGCCAGGCGGCGGTGCCGTCGTAGCCCACCGGTGCCGAGCCGACGATGCTGCGGCCGGCCGCGCTGAATTCGCGCATGCTTGCCGTATAAAACGGGTGAATGGCCCCGACCACCGCACAATCGAGCGCCGCATACAGTTCGCGCCATTCGCGGGTCGGCACCACCGGGCCGGCGGCCAGGCCCATCGGTTCGAGCATCATGCCGATGCCCATGGGATCCGCCGGAAACATCTCGCCGAGCAGGGTCACGGTGGGTTTGGCATTGCGGCCGCCGCGCGGCGCTTGCACCGGGCCCTCTAGCGCCTCCGTGCGTGCATATTTCAGCATCGCGCCGGCCAGCACGTCTTTCGCCTCGGCATGGGTCGGCACGCCGAATCCCGGCACATCGATGCCGATGATGCGCACGCCGTTGATCTGCTTGGGGAGAAGCTGCAACGGCACGCCGGAAGCGGTCGGCACACACAGATTGATGATGACGACGGCATCGTAGAGCGCCGGATCCGCCAGCTTGAAGACCGCCTCGCGGATGTCTTCGAACAATTTTCCCGTCACCAGGGATTCAGAATTGAACGGCACATACCCGACGCTGCGGCGCGCGCCGTAGAAATGCGACGTGAACGTCAATCCATACACGCAGCAGGCGGATCCCGACAGAATGGTCGCGGTTCGGCGCATGCGCAATCCCACCCGCAGCGAGCCGAACGCCGGGCACATGCTCTGCGGCTGATCGTGCGGTCCCGCCGGATAATCGGCGGCATAACGCGCCAGCGTCTCGCTCTTGCCGGCGCTGCTCGCCGCGCGCTTCAGCTCGTCGGCCCCGGCATGGCAGCCGTGGCCATCGCTCTTGATGGCTGCGGTGTCGATTGCGTTGACGGTGTTCATCGTGTCAAACCGTGTCGTAAACGATCTCGAGGGAGGGACGCTCGACGGCGCTCAGGCCGCACATGTCTTCATGCGACGCGGGCTCCAGGCGCACGTTGCGGCCCACCGCTTCGCTCTTGAACAGATTCAGCAGCCCGTCCTGAGTGAGGGGCTTCGGACGCAGCGGCGGTGCTTCCGCGACATTCGCCGCCAGCTGTTCGAACAGCGGGCCCCACTTCGTTCCGGGACGCCCGACGATGTCGTAGTTGGCGCTCATGCGCCGGATCTCCTCGTTGGCCGGAATGGCCGCGAGAATCGGGATGCCCGCCGCGGCGGCGAAGGCTTGTGCCTCGCCGGTGCCGTCGTCTTTGTTGATGACCAATCCGGCGACACCGACGTTGCCGCCCATTTTGCGGAAATACTCCACCGCCGAGCAGACGTTGTTGGCCACGTACAGCGACTGCAGATCGTTCGACCCGACGACGATGACCTTCTGGCACATGTCCCGCGCGATCGGCAGACCGAATCCGCCGCACACCACGTCGCCCAGGAAGTCGAGCAGCACGTAGTCGAAGCCCCACTCGTGAAAGCCGAGCTTTTCCAATAATTCGAAACCATGAATGATGCCGCGCCCGCCGCAGCCGCGGCCGACTTCGGGTCCGCCCAACTCCATGGCGAAGACGCCGTCGCGCTTGAAGCACACATCGCCGATGAGCACCTGCTCGCCGGCCAGCTTCTTCTTCGCGGACGTCTCCAGAATGGTCGGGCAGGCCCGTCCGCCGAACAGCAACGAGGTGGTATCGCTCTTCGGATCGCAGCCGATCAAGAGCACCTTCTTGCCCTGCTGCGCCATCATGTAAGAGAGATTCGCCAGCGCGAAACTCTTGCCGATGCCGCCCTTGCCGTAGATCGCGATCACCTGGGTGCTCTTCGTCGGCGTGACCGAGATGGGTGCGTCCGGCTCGATGGCCGCTTCGGCGCGCAGCGCTTGCAGCCTGGCCTGTTCCGAACGAAGTGCCGCCGGGCTGGCGAGATTCGTGCTCATGCGTGTTCTCTCCAATCCAAGATCATTTTTAAACAGGAAGGATCGGTAAACGCGGTGCGGTACGCGGAGGGCGCTTCGCTCGCCGCTTGCCGATGCGTGATCAAACCGTCGAGGCTCAATTGGCCGGAATCGACCAACGCCTTGACGGCGTGCAGATCCGATTCCTTCCACTCGGCCGCAATGCGCAGGCGCGCCTCGCGCATGAAGGCCGCGGGAAAAGCGAACGACAATGACTCGCCGTAGAACCCTGCGAGCACCACTTCGCCGCCGGGCGCCAGTTTTGAGATGAGCGTGTCCAGCAGCGCGCCGTCACCGCTCACATCGTAAATCGCGCGATAGTCGCGCCGCGTGTCGCTCGCCGGATCCACCACTTCATAACCCAAGGCGCCGTCGGTGCGATTCGGATTGCGCTCCCAGACGATCGGCGGCTGTTTCGCCAGGATGACCGCGACGCGCGCGAGCAAGCGGCCGAGCACACCGTGTCCGATGATCAGGTCCGGCGGCGACGAGCGCTCCGCGGCGATCGCATGATAGGCCGTCGCCGCGAGCGCGAGCAGCACGCCTTGTTCGCCAAGATCGTCGCCGATGAGGGTCACGCGAGCGTCGGGAACCACGACTCGGGCGGCGGCGCCGCCGAACAGGCCGCGGACCTCGCCGTAACAGCGCGCGCCGGGGACGAACACCCGCTCACCCACTTTTCGCGTGCCCTGTGCGCCGACATGGACGACGCGACCGACAGATTCGTAGCCGGGAACCAGCGGATAACCCAAACCCGGGAACATCGGCATGCGCCCGCTCCAAAGCAGCCGCTCGGTGCCGGTGCTGATGCCGGACCATTCCATCTCGACGATGAGGTCCGCATCTCCGGGCGTGCTCAAGTCGAGACGCCGGACGACCAAATCCTCGGGTTTCTGCAGCACCACGGCGAGGGTGCTGAGAGATCCCAAAGATGAAATCGAAGTCATAATGTAAAGATACGCTGACTATTAAACATGTCAACCTGTTGGAACACTTTTTTTAACGTGCCTGTTTCCGGGCCACGATCAGCTGCCCCTGCAGGGGTTGATGCGTGCCGACTAATTGCGCGCTCGCGAAACCCGCGCTGCGCAGCAGATGCTGCAGCTGCTGCGGCGTGCGCGGCCGCCCCCGGCCCATGGCGAGCAAATAGAAGCCGAAATAGGCGTCGCCCACCGGCGCGGCACCGGGTGTCCCCATCATCGGTTCCGCGAGCAGCAGCACGCCGTTCAAGGGCAGCGCTTGGTACACGGCATTGAGGATGGCTGCCGCAGGGCCATCGTCGTGATCGTGGATGACCCGCACCAGCGAGATGACATCGGCACCCGAAGGCAGTATTCCATTCAGGAAATCACCGCCCACCGCCTTGGCGCGGTTGCTCAACCCCAAGGTCTCGAAGCGCTTGGACGCTCGTTCCGCGACCGGCGGAAGATCGAACAACATCAATTGAATCTGCTCCGAGCGCTTCGACACCTCGACCAAGAAGCTGCCGTCGCCACCGCCGACATCGAGCAGGCAGCGATGCTTGGTGACCGGGTAAGCATCCAAAATTTCGCCGGCGACCAGGGGCTGCGAGTTGGCCATGAGCTCCGTGTAGTCGCAGCGCTGCGATTCCGCGTGCTTCGACTCGGCGTGCTGCGACTCGGTCGTCGGCAACGCCTCGCTGCCGGGGCCATAGGTCCAATAGCTCGACAGCCGCGTGGAACGCTGTTCGCGCCGCAGCAACCGGACCGGATCGCACAGATCCGCGTACAGAAGCCGGTTGTGTTCGATCATCGCGCTGACCGCCGGATTACCCACCAGGGCAGCGCCGAGAACGCCCAACCCGAAGCGCTCCCCGGCGCGTCTTTCGACCAGCCGCAACGACACCGCCGCCTCGAGCAGCCGTTGGGTCGAATCAGGCGGCACGTCCAGCTTCGCGGCGATGCCGGCCGACGTTTCGGGTCCTTCAGCCAGCAGATCGAACAGCTTCAAATGGACGCAGGCATACAAGATCTGCGAATACACGAACCCGGCGCATACATCGAACAGCGCGCGGGCGTGGCGCCGTGCCGTCGGGCGCGTCAGCGGGAAGGCGGCCGCCCATCGTTGAAATTTAGGACTGGAGAGCCAACGGTCGCGGATGCTTAAGAACCGGTCAGTCCATGACACAGGAGGACATCACGCCGCGGGCCTGGCCAGTTTTCGAGGCAGAAGCCGGTTGGCCTCCGCCAGGATATGCGCGCGCAGATCGGCGGCGCCCGCACACGGCGGTATCTCACCGATGGCGGCCCGCACCAACTCCTCCAACTTCGCCACCGCGGCGGTCATGCCCATCTGTGCAACCGCATTCGGCCGGCCCAGTAATTGGTCCCGGCCGGAGGGTTTGCCCATCTCGTCTTCTGTCGAGACCACGTCCCGGATGTCATCGGCAATCTGATAGGCCTCACCGATACGCTCACCCAGCAAGTGCCAGTGATCCGCATCGCGTCCCGCGGCGCCCGCGCCGGCGGCGGTGGCCGCGGCGAACAGAGCACCGGTCTTTGCCCGCTGATACTTGGCGAGCGCCACCTGCGGCTCGCATTCCCATGCCTGTCCGGCAATGATGCCGCTGGGTGCGCCCATCGCGCGCGACAGGATGAGGATCAGTGGTCCGAGTCGGGTCTGTGCTCTCTCGGCGCAGTGAACCAGCGATTGAATCGCGAGCACAATCAGGGCGTCGCCGGCCAGCACCGCGATCTTCTCGCCAAAGGCACGCTGCACGGAGGGGCGTCCTCGGCGGGTCGCCGCGTTATCGAAACACGGCAGATCGTCATGCACCAACGATGCGCAATGAATCAATTCGATGCTGGCCGCAACGCCGCTGGAGAGCGTCGGTCGATCTTCCTCACACGCACGCGCCACGGCCAGGCACAGCCGTGCCCGTATACGGGCGCCGCCGGGGAATACGGCATAGCGCATGGCATTGACCAGGTTGGGGGGTGCGTCACAGCCTTGCGCCAGCCCGAGGGCTGCGGATAAGGATCGTTCGACTCGGGTCATGGCGTCCAAAAGGCCTCTCCCAAAGTGTATAGTTCAGTTGTCACTTCAAAGTGTAAGTCAATATAGACATCCCTGGAGATTCGGTCAATCATTATTCGACAGTCCTTCGCAGGTCGGCGGGTGGCGATCATCGGCGCCGGGATCGGCGGCCTGACGGCAGCCATGGATCTCGCGCTGGCCGGCTTCGAAGTCACGGTTTTCGAGCGCGCCGCTACACCCGGCGGCAAGATTCGCGAGGTCGAGGTCGCCGGCCGGCGCATGGATGCAGGACCGAGCGTCTTCACCCTGCGTGAGGTCTTCGATGATTTGTTTGCCGACGGCGGCGAGCACTTCGACGCCCACGTCAAATTGATTCGCGCCGACCTGCTCGCCCGTCACGCGTGGAATGATCATGAGCGGCTGGACTTACACGCCGATCTGCGCCAATCGATTGCGGCGATCGCGGAATTTGCCGGCATCCGTGAGGCGATGGGCTTCGAGGCGTTCGCGGCGCACGCGCGCCGGGTGTACGACACCTTGCACCACTCCTTCATACGGGCATCGCGGCCCTCGACCTTGGGATTGATGCGCCGGCTGCCGCCGCATCGATGGATGGAGCTGTGGGGCATCCAACCCTTCACGACCCTCTGGAGCAGCATCGAGCGCTACTTCAAGGATCCGCGCCTGCGTCAACTGTTCGGCCGCTATGCCACCTACTGCGGTTCATCGCCTTTCGCCTCGCCGGCCACCCTGATGTTGATATCACATGTGGAACAAGCGGGAGTTTGGTACATCGAGGGAGGCATGTACCGGCTTGCCGAACAGCTCGCGGCCGCCGCACGGCGGCGCGGCGCGAACCTGAGTTACGGATCCGAGGTGACCCGCATCTGCGTGGCGCGCGGCCGGGTGAACGCGCTGCAGCTGGCCGACGGGTCGCGCATCAGCACGGATGCAGTCGTCTGCAATTCGGACACCAACGCACTGGCCGGCGGTCATTTCGGCCCGCAAGTGATGTCCGGCGCGCGCGCGACGCACCGCGGCGCCCGCTCGCTCTCCGCCATCACCTGGAACATGGTCGCGCGTACGTCCGGCTTTCCGCTTGCGCACCACTCGGTGTTCTTCAGCGGCGACTACCGCGGCGAATTCGACGCCATCTTTGGCCGCCGGCAGCTTGCGGACGTGCCGACGATCTACGTCTGCGCGCAGGACCGGCGCGACGCAGCGCTTGCCGACACCAACGGCGCAGCCGGCGAAGCCGGCGCAGACGCCGGCAGCGCCGAACGGCTGTTCTGCCTCATCAACGCGCCCGCCGTGGGCGATACACACGAATACACTTCTTCGGAGATCGACACATGCGCAGCGCAATTATTGCAGCACCTCTCGACGTTCGGCCTGAAGGTCGAGCAGCACTCGGCGCCGGCGCTCGCGACCACGCCGTCGGACTTCAACCGCCTGTTCCCGGCCACGGGAGGTGCGCTCTATGGCCCGGCCTCCCACGGCTGGAGAGCATCCTTCACCCGACCGGGATCTCACAGTCGGATTCGAGGCTTGTATCTGGCGGGGGGCAGCGTGCACCCGGGGCCGGGGGTTCCGATGGCGGCGACCTCGGGTCGGCTGGCGGCGGCCTCCCTGATCGAGGACTTCGCTTCGACCGGGCGGTAGCCGCGAACGGCTACGCGTGGTGGTACGTGGACGCGCTGAGCGAAGACGGCGCGTACGGCATGACGGTGATCGCCTTCATCGGCAGCGTGTTCTCGCCGTACTATGCGCGCGCACGCCGCCGCGGCCGCGGCGATCCCTTGAACCACTGCGCATTCAATGTCGCCTTATATGGTGGACGCGGCGCCCGTTGGGCGATGACGGAGCGCGGCAGCGCACAGGTGCAACAGCACTCGACGCTGCTGACCATCGGACCGAGCAGCATGCGCTGGAGCGGCAGCGCGCTGGAATTCGACATCGACGAAATCTGCGCGCCGGTGCCGCGTCGCCTGCGGGGCACCGTGCGGGTCACGCCGGACTCCCTGCATGCGATGAGTTTTGCGCTCGATGAACAGGGTCTTCATGGCTGGACGCCGTACGCGCCGCGCGCACGCGTCGAGGTGCGCATGAAGGATCCTGACATCGCCTGGACCGGGATCGGTTATTTCGATCACAACCACGGCGAGGAGCCGCTCGAGGAGGGGTTCCACGAATGGACGTGGTCGCGCGCCAGTCTGCCCGACCGCACGGCGATCGTGTTCGATACCAAACCCCGTGCCGGACGGCCTCGCACCCTCGCGTTGCAGTATCGATCCGGCATGGACGCCGAACACATCGACGCGCCGCGTGAGATCGCACTGCCGGGCACGCGCTGGGGTCTTAAGCGCAGCACCCGCTGTGAGGACGATGCACGGGTGGTCAGAACGCTGGTGGACGCACCTTTCTACAGCCGTTCGCAGCTCGATATCCGCATCGGAGGGACATGCGCGCCGGCCATCCACGAAGGCCTGTCGCTCGAGCGCTTTCGCTCGGGATGGGTGCAGGCAATGCTACCCTTCCGGATGCCTCGAATTGCCCGCCGCGTCGCCGTCGACCGTTGATGTGCGACGTTTATCCATGCGCCGCGTCACCCACTCCAAGATTCCCCAGCCGGCCGCGAACATCAACACCACCAGCAGTTCGATCAGACCGACCCAGTGATTCATCGCGCATGCTCGCGCCGTTCGAGCCGCTCGAACAATTGTGCGACCCACACCACGCGGTCCTGCAGGCGCGGCCGGCGCGAGCGCAGCGTTTGGCTCTCGGCAGGTTCCGCAACCGAGTCGAGCAGGAACAGACACTCGTTCAGCGGCGCATCGCTGCATTGACACCGGCCAAATCCGGCCTGTATCAGCGCATCCAGCAGCCGCTTCGTCTTGCGCTGCCAGGGAACCACCGCGCGCCGGCTGACCGAATCGTATCCTCGCCGCGCAACTTCATGACCGATTTCCGCGTACAACAGCCGCGCCGCGAACATGCCCGGCCGGCATCCCGCGGGCAGCCTCGCGAGTCCCGCATCGGCGCGCCGATAGAGCGCGTCAGCCGCGTGCAGAAGCCGCTGGATGACGCTGCGCAATGGGTCATTGAATACGGGATTCGCGAGCCACTCGTCGGGGTCGAGGCCGGCCGCTCGCATCCAGTCCTGCGGCAGATACAAGCGTCCGCAGCGCGCGTCCTCGCCGACGTCGCGCGCGATGTTGGTCAGTTGCATCGCCACGCCCAGATCACAGGCACGTGCGAGCAACGCCCGGCTGCGCACCCCCATCACCATCGCCATCATCGCACCCACGGTGCCCGCCACCCGGGTGCCGTAGGCATACAATTCCGTGATGGACTCATAGCGGCGGTTGAGCGAATCCCACTCGAATCCCTCGAGCAACGCTTCCGGTAGAACCTTCGGAATACCGTGGCGCATCGCCGTATCGGCGAACGCGCGATCCGCCGCGTTGTCGTGAGGCGCACCCGCATAGATGCCGTCGAGACGCGCATGCAGATCCTTGAGGGCCTGTCCACGGTCGGCTCCCTGATCGATGGCATCGTCCGCCACGCGGCAGAATGCGTACAAGCCGATGGCAGCGGCGCTCACGTCCTTCGGCAGCACCAACGAGGCGGCGAAAAAAGTCCGTGAGCCGCCGCGCAGCAGCGCGGCACAGACGGCCGCGTCGGCCGCGGAAGCCCAGGTGCGGTCAGACGAAAGTCGCTGCATCGGGAACCACCGTATCGAGAATTCGAGCCGACGATAACACGCCCGGCACCCCGGCCCCGGGGTGTGTGCCCGAGCCGACCAAAAACAGGTTTTCGATATCTTCGCTGCGATTATGCGGGCGGAACCATGCGCTTTGCATCAGCGAGGGCGCCAAACCGAATGCAGCACCCTCGGCAGAGAACAACCGATCGCGAAAATCCAGCGGCGTCATGATGCGCGAACTCACGATCCGCGTCTCCAATTCCGGCAGCAGCGTGAGGCTGAGCTGTCGTGCAATCGCGCGCCGGTAACCCTCCGCCTTGGCCGGCCAATCGACATTGGCGCCAAGGTGCGGAACCGGGGACAAGACATAAAAGGCATCGCACCCCGCGGGCGCAAGCGAGGGGTCCGTCGCCGTGGGGCGATGCAGGTAAAGGCTGAAATCATCCGCCAGTATCCTCCGCTCGAAAATGTCGCGAAGCAACTCTTTGTAGCGCGGTCCCACCAAGATCGTATGGTGCGGCACTTGGGGATACTGCCGGGACGTTCCGAAATACCACACGAACAAACTCATCGACAGCTGCGCACGCTTGAGCTTGGGAGCCGTCCACCGCCGCACGGCTCCCGCCGGAATCAGATCGCGGTACAGCGTCACCGAATCGGCATTCGAGACCACGATGTCGGACTTCAACTCCTCGCCGTCGCGCAAGCGAACGCCGATGGCGCGTCGTTTCTCGAGAAGGACTTGTTCGACCGCCGCGCCGTAGCGTATCGATCCGCCCTGCCCGCAGACCAGATTCACCAAGCCTGCGATGATTTGGCCGGTACCGCCGATGGCAAAATGCACGCCCCAGCGCCGCTCGAGAAACGCGATCAGACCGTAGATCGAGGTGGTGGTGAACGGGTTGCCGCCGACGAACAGCGGATGAAAGCTCAACACGAACCGCAGTTTCGGGTGTTTCACATAACGGGCCGCCAGGCCGTGAACGCTGCGGTAGCTGCCGAGGCGGATGAGATCCGGGAGCAACTCCCACATGCTGCGCAGCGAATCGAACGGCACGTGAGCCAGCCGGTCGAATGCCACCGCATAGATCGCTTCGCTCGCGCGTAAGAATGCTTGGTAGCCCGCAAACTCGCCCGGCGCAAACAGTTCGATCTGCCGGCGCATGGCCGCTTCATCGGCGCTCACATCGAGTATCTCCCCATCGTCGAAACGGATCCGATAGAAGGGATTGACCTCGCGCAGGTCGATGTCGTCTTCGAAGCGCCGGTCGCAGAGCTGCCACAGGTCACGCAGCAAAAATGGCGCGGTGATGATGGTCGGACCCGCATCGAAGGTGAAACCGTCCTGGTGGAATACGTAGGCGCGTCCGCCGGGTGCGTCGAGCTGCTCGAGCACCGTGACCCGGTAACCGCGCGCACCTAGGCGAACGGCCGCCGCCAGACCGCCGAATCCGCTGCCGATGACGATGGCGTGCGGCTTCATGTCGAGCCACACACCGCCGCCACCTCGGCGGCGAACAAGGCCGGCCTCTCCTCATGCGCCAGGTGCCCCAACCCTTCCAGGCGGCGCACGGTCACGTCCCGGGCGGATTCCTGCACGATGGCCGCTTGCCGCGGCGGCACCATCAAGTCGTTGCCTCCCACGATGAGGGTGATCGGCACGCCGATCTTGGGCAGTGATTTTTGAAAGTCATGCAGCCTCCAGTTGGCCATCATGCGCAGAGCGCCCGCCACGTGCCGCGATTTGCGCACCAACCGCACGTACAGGTCGACGCCTTCTTCGTCCAAGGTCGATCCGGTACGCGCGATCAGCCGTGTTACCGCGGCGCGCGCGCGGTGAGCGCGGGGCGCAATCAAGCGCGCCAGGCTCGGGTTGCTCGCGAGCACCCGCGCAAGCGGCGCGAATACGCGGCTCGCGGCGCCCCCGAGCGGCAGAAAGGCGCCATTGACGCAGACGATTCTGCGCGGCCGGATGTGCTGCTCCAGTGCCATCTTGCACAGGATCACCGCACCCGCCGAGTGCCCGACGCAGAACACGGGGCTGACGTGCAGGATGTTGAGCAGTGCCGCCAGCGCGTCGCTGATTCCCTCGATCGACGTGCGCGCCTGATTCAAGGGATCGGTGAAGGCATGTCCCGGAAGGTCGACCGCGATGACCGCATAGTGCCGCGCCAGCAGCGGCATCACGTCGCGCCACGAATGCGTCGAGGCACCGGTCCCATGAACCAGCAGCAGCGGCAGCCCCTGCCCCATGCGTTGCACGTGCCAGCGGATGCCGGCGGCCTCCACGAAACAGCTCCTGTCGTGATGGGGCCACGTGTGCCGCTCCTGCTCCCATCCGTTCACATCGGTTTCCGGCGGCGTATGCATTCGACAGCTCGCGCACTAGCCCGACGCCGGGCGCCGCGAGTTGGCAGCGCCGACCAATCGCGATAAAGACCGAGCATCGGCGAAGGGCAGCGGCACATAGGTCGCGTTCATGCCGCGCGCCAGATCACGGGCGAGATCCTGCGGCCGCGGTGATGTGTCGACGAACAGGGCGCTGATCCCGGCGGCGGCGAATTTTCGGGCGGCGCTCATCGCATCCACCTGCCCCGGCTCGCGGCCCAGGCGGCCATCGCGCGCCACATTGCCGCGTCCATCGGTCAACATCACGACGATGGCGCTCTCGCCGCGGCGCTGTGCCTGGGCTGCCATCAGCGCCGCCGAGTCGATCGCGGCCGCCAACGGCGTGCCGCCGCCGCCCGGCAGAGCGGATAGGCTGCGCTTGGCGCGCACCAGCGAACGGGTGGGCGGCAGAACGATCTCGGCCACGCGACCGCGGAACGCAATGACGGCCACTTGATCGCGTCTCACGTAGCAATCGGCCAGCAGCAATTCCGCTGCGCCCTTGGTCTCTGCCAGCCGGTTCAATGCCGATGAACCCGAGGCATCCACCGCGAAAATCGTCAGCGTGCGCGAGCGCTGCTTGTAGCGCGTCACGCGCAGATCCTCGGGGCGGATATCCAGTCTTCCCGCCTTACCGCCGGTGCGGCCGCGGACCGACTGCCACGGCGCCGCCGCGCGCAGCGTCTCCATGACGTTCAAGCGGCATCTCTCGGCACCGGCCGGGGCAACCCCCGTCGGACGGCCGCGCGCGCCTCCCTTGCGCAGTGCGCCGAACCGACCCAAGGTGTTGCCGGCCGCGCGCTGGGCAGCACCCTGCAACCTCAGTTGTGACAACAGCCCGCTGGGGATCGCCGCTTGCGTGGCTGCCAACACCACATCCTGCATTTGCTGCAGGTCGGCCGGTGATGGTTGCGGCGGCTGTTGCGAAGCATCCTGCGGTGTTTCCGGCGGAGTCTCCGCGGGGGTCTGCGATGATTCGTCGCGCTGCGGCGAGTCTCCCGCGTCAGCCGCGCGCTGCTGTGGCGGCGCGGGCTGCTCGGCAGGTGGAGCGGCGTCTGCGGGCGGCGCAGTGTCTTCCGGCGCATCCTTAGGGTTCATCTGCGGCACGACGCTGGCGCGAGGCGCGAGCACCAGCCTTCCTGCCGTCTCGGCATCTTCCTGCGTCACCGCCAAGCGGCCATCGAGCGCCGCCAGTACCCGCGCCGCGTGCACGGCCAACATGCTCACGCGCACCGAGCCGGCACCCAGCGCCATGGCGGTCGCGCACAGCGCCTGCACGAAGGTGGTCTCGATCGTCACCTTGGGAAGCAATGCACGCGCAGCATCGATCTGCGACCGTTCGTGTTCCGGCACCAGCACGGTACGCGCGGTGACAGCCGCGAAATCCAAGAGGAAGGCGCATCGATCCAGCAGGCAACGGGGCACGAATTCGTCCTCCGCTATTCCCTCATCGAGTGCGACGACACCGATGCGGGTCGGGTGGCGCAGCCGCAACCCTTCGCGCTCGACATGAATCTCGCCTTGTTCCAAGGCATTGCACAGCAGGCTTGCCGTGTGCGCGGACAGGCGCTCCGCCATGGCAACGATCAACACGCCATCGTCGACGCAGGCCAGCACGCCACGTTCGGCGACCGGCCTGTTGGCGCGCAGGGTGGCGGCCAGATTGAGGCCGCCGAGAAGCCGGGAGTCTTCGATATTGCAGGGGATCTTCCGCAGCGGCGCCGCCGCGGGCAGCAAGTCCCGGAGCAACCGCAGCCAATTGTCGCGAAACGGGTTTGCGCAAGAGCGAATGCAGACGCCGCCCAACGCATGCGGATCCACCGCGAACAGTGACGCAGTCAACGCCGCCTCGGCTTCGAAGTTCATGGTCCGAAGGTCTCGGTCAACGCCCGCTCGACCCGGGCTGTCGAGCCGGACTCATCCAGCGGATCGCGGCGCAAACGATGCCGCAGTGACGATGCGGCCACGCGCCGCAGATGAACCACGTCCACCTTCCCGGCTTGTTCGAAGCTGGCGAGGCTGCGCGCCGCGCGTATCAGGGTAAGCTCGGCCCGCAGGCCGTCCGTACCCAGCAGCATGCAGAGTCTCGCGGCCGTTTCGAGCACCGACTGCGGCGTCTGGATGCTCGACAAGCGCTTGCGGCCCGCGACGATGCGCCGGCGCAGCTGATCGTCCTGCCGCTTCCAACGCGCGGTGAATGCCACCTTGTCGCGTTCGAACTCGTCGCGGCGCTTGATGACTTCCACGCGCTGATCAAGCTCCGTCGGCGTTTTCACCTCGACGGACAATCCAAAGCGATCCAGCAATTGCGGCCGCAATTCGCCTTCCTCGGGATTACCGCTTCCCACCAGCACGAAGCGCGCCGGGTGGCGCACGCTCAGGCCATCGCGTTCGACCAGATTCTCTCCCGAGGCCGCCACATCGATCAGCAGGTCGACGAGATGATCCTCGAGCAGGTTGACTTCATCGATGTAAAGAAAGCCTCGATTGGCGCGCGCCAGAAGCCCGGGCTCGAAAGCCCGTTCGCCGTGCGCCAGCGCTCTTTCCAGATCCAACGCGCCCACCACCCGGTCTTCCGTCACACCCAAAGGCATATCGACGACGGGCACGGGGGCCAAACGACTCTTGAGCGCCCCCGTCGCGGCGCGCTCGCGGCACTCGCTGCACAGGGCATCTTCATTGTCCGGATCGCAACCGTAGCGACAGCCCACGACCACGCGCATCGGCGGCAACAAGGCTGCCAGGCCGCGCAATGCGGTCGACTTGCCGGTGCCGCGATCGCCGAACACCAGCACCCCACCGATGGTGGGATCGACTGCGGCGGCGAGCAGTGCCAGCTTCATCTCGTCCTGGCCGACGATGGCGGAGAAGGGAAATACCGCGCGGGCGTTGGCGGGCATCAGGTGCTCGATCCTTGAGGAACTGCCTTGGGCCGGTGTTCGGCCTGCGTGATCAAATAAGCGCTGCGGCTGCCCGTGACGTAAATCCATAACCAGCTCAACGCCACCGCCAACCGGTTGCGCACACCGATGAGAAAGTAGATGTGCGCGAGCCCCCAGATCCACCACGCCAACCATCCACGAAATTTGATCCACCCGAAATCGATGATGGCAGCACGTTTTCCAATCGTTGCCAGATTACCGGAGTGTTTGTACGCAAAGGGTCTGATCGCGGCGTCGCCGGCGAGCCGCGCCTTGATCGTGGCAGCGACATGCAGACCCTGCTGCTTGGCGGCCGGCGCAATTCCAGGCACCGGCTTGCCGTGCCAGGCATTGATCGTGGCCGTATCGCCGATCACGAAGATCTCCGGGCGCCCGGGCGCGGTCAAGTCGCTCTCGACTTTGGCGCGCCCGGCGCCATCGGTGGGTATCCCCGCCCACGCGGCGGCGGCCGACGCACGTACACCGGCGGCCCACAGAATGACCTTCGCGGGCAGCGTCTGATCGCCATACACCACGCCCTCAGCGTTGCATTCACGCACCGCGGCACCCACCTGAACGTCAACTCCCAAACGCACGAGCGCCTCATGCGCGTACGAGGACAGGTCTTCATCGAAACTCGGCAAGATGCGTCGACCTGCCTCGATCAGCACCACCCGCGATTTCCGGGTGTCGATGTGGCGAAATTCCGTGGGCAGATTGACATGCGCCAGCTCGGCAATCGCACCGGCCAGCTCGACGCCGGTAGGGCCACCCCCCACGACGACGAACGTCAAGAATGCCGTGCGCTTGGTCGGATCCGATTCGCGTTCCGCTTGCTCGAAGGACAAGAGAACGCGGCGCCGTATCGCCGTTGCATCCTCCAATGTCTTGAGGCCGGGCGCGTACGGCTCCCACTCGTCGTGACCGAAGTAAGCATGGCGGGCACCCGTCGCCAGCACCAAGGTGTCGTACGGCACCGCCGCGCCATCCTCGAGCGAAACCACCCGGGTGGTCGTATCGACACCCGTCACCACACCGAGCAGCGTCGTGACCTCGCTGCGCCTGCGCAATAAGTGGCGGATCGGCCAGGCAATCTCCGAAGTGGCGAGCGTCGCGGTGCCGACCTGGTAGAGCAGCGGTTGAAAAAGATGATGATTGCGCTGGTCGATGATCGTGATGGCGGCGTTCGCGCCGGCGAGGCCGTGCGCCGCGGCCAGTCCGGCAAATCCAGCTCCAACGATAACTACACGATGCGTCACGGCGCTCATCCCCAAGGGTTATGGCGCCTACTTTACCTCACCGCGGCCTCGCTCATGATTTTTCGCCGCCGGCTCGCGCGAAGACGCGCATGAGCGCCTTCATGCTCGAGCGCTGCTCGAGCGCTGCTAGTGCGGGGAAGCGCCACGGATCGGAACCTGGGCAACACGCTGCGCGAAATCCGCGATGTCCGCGCCCATGCGCGCCTGCGAAATCTGCTGCGTGGTGACGGTGCGGCAATAGGCCGTGCTCAACGCTTCAATGACCTCGGCCTTGGAGGCGCCCGGACGGGCGGCACGATAGCTGCTCACCAGGCTGGACATCTTCGCATCGTCGCCGGCCGCCTGGCGCAAGGCGGCGGGCGGGTTGTTCAGCGCCGGTGCGATCACGTCGTGCGCCAGATCGGGACACAGCATCGCCGCGGGACCCGTCGCCTGGACGGTCGCATTTTTGCGCCAATTGCCCACCGACCACGGTGTCGCGTTCGGCGGCGCGGTGTTGCCCCACGCGGTGCGTACATAGTTGGCCACGTCGGCAATCTGATCGTCGTTCAGCGTGTCGGCAAACGATGCCATCGCGCCCCAGTCTCCCTGCGGTTTGAATCCCTCGAGCAGGGCCATGATCACGTTATACGGTTCCGCGGCCTGCACCGCGTCGTTGCCCGCAAGCGACGGCACGGTCGCATTGATGCCCTTGCCGTTGCTTTGATGGCAGCCGGTGCAATTGTTCTCGTAGACCAGCTTTCCTGCAGCCAAGCCCGGCAGGTAAGACTTGCTTGCCGCGAGCGGCGTGGCGCCGGTCGCTTGGTCCTTCAGGTAGATCGCCATGTCTTTCAGGTCCGCATCCGTCAGGTACTGCAGGCTGTCGTGCACCACCTCCTGCATGGGGCCGAAGGCGTTGGCGTTATCGGGCGTGCTTCCGGTTTTCAAGAACTTGGCGAGCTCGCCGACGTTCCAGTAGGTGAGTTTGGAACTCGGATCGTTGCCGATGTCGGGGGCATACCATCCCTCGATCTGAGCGCCACTCAGCATGTGCGCGGACTCCGGGCCCTGCGCGATGTTTCGCGGCGTATGGCAATCACTGCAATGCCCGAAGGCCTCGACCAGATAGGCGCCGCGGTTCCATGCCGCGTCCTTGGAGGCAACCGGAGCAAAGCGGCCTTGTTTCAAGTACAGGGCTTGCCATACCGCCATGCCGCTGCGGATCGTCAACGGAAACGGCAATGTATTCTTGGGGATGGTATTGCTGATGGCGGGAAGTTGCCGGATATAGGTCCACAGCGCTTGCATATCGGCGTCGCTGATTTTCGTATAACTCGTGTAGGGCATCGCAGGGTAGAGATACGCGCCGTCCTTGCGAATTCCCTGGCGTAGAGCACGCTCGAAGTCCGCCTTGGTCCACGTGCCGATCCCCGTCTGCTTGTCGGACGTGATGTTGGTCCCGTAAATGATGCCGAACGCCGACTGCAGCGCGTAACCGCCCGCGTACGGTTTGTCCGGGGAGCCAGTGTGACAGGACATGCAGTCCGCAGCCCGCGCCAAGTACTCGCCCCGTTTCAACGGCGATTGCGGGTCCGCCGGCTTGGCCGCCGCTTCAGCGACCCCGGCTGCCGCAAACGCGGTCAAAAGGAGACCCGCCACCATCATTCTGTCCTTCCAATTCATGGCTTCGCCCCTTTTGCGATTGCTACCCGGCTCGTTGCGGACTACATGGTGCTACGTAGCGGCGATGATTCGCGTAAGCGCAAAGCTTGTACGCGTGTAAGACAACCGCAAACAATCAACCCAAACGACCGGGATGCCGGTGTATCGTAGGCAAGGGATGTTAGACGAGCAGAGCTGCACATATGGAACTTGTTGCGCGCAGAAGGCCTAAAAAACGCACCACACCTTCGGCCATCGCCCTGGAGAGACGCAGTGAATTGCAGGACGCTGCCATTCGGTGCATCGCCGAGAAGGGCTACGCGGCGGTGACCGTGGCGATGATTTGCGATGCCGCCGGTTTTTCCCGGGGCCTCATCGGACATTACTTCAAGAGCAAGGACGCATTGGTCCTGGCGGCCGTCCAAGGGTTCACCCGGCAGCATACCGAGGCCACCCGGCGCGCAGTCGAGGCAGCCGGATCGAATCCTATCGACCATCTGCACGCGGTCGTGCACGCGAGTTTTTCGCCGCCCGGCTTCACGCCCAATCAAGCCGCCGTGTGGGTGGCGGTTGCCGGGAGTGCCAAGTGGTCACAGCCCCTGGCGGACCTGTACCAACAACTCTGGCGCGACTATCGAAACGGCATCGCGAGCTTGTTCACACGGGCCGCGACGCAGAACCAGCGGACGATCGATGCCGAGACCGCGGCGTTGCTGTTCTCGCGCATGATCGAGGGATTTTGGACCGGCTGGGTGGCCGATCCCGGCATGATGACGGTCGCGCAAGCCGAGCGCGCATGCCACAGCTTGGTGGACTTGCTGTTGAGCTGACTTGACGACATCCGCAGAATTGCTGCGGGATCACTCCTCGACGTCGATCATGTTGTCGTCCGAAATTCTGTCGATCAGTTTGTTGTAAGGATCGATCCCGGCCCGGGTCGGCTTGGCATCGACCACGATGGTATAGGTGGCATGCTGCTGCGTCATCTTCTCGAGATGCACGTACAAGGGTTTTTCATAATCCTTTTTTCCGGAGAATACCCCGACTTCGATGTAGTCGGACAACGGCATCGGCGACTCGGCGCCATCGCCGTCGACTTGGACTTTGCGCGCCTGCACCTCGAGTTTGACCTCGTACTTGCCATCGGCCATTTTGCGCGACTTCGCGGATACGGCCTTATTGTCGTACAGCACGATACGGTCGAAACCGTCGTCGATCAGA
>Ga0116228_10000865_pt1 | contig 24145 bp, 21 predicted proteins | sample S1TSphfallax_2_FD_89694 | JGI IMG/M metagenome (GOLD analysis project Ga0116228, IMG submission 89694) | Host-associated microbial communities from peat moss isolated from Minnesota, USA - S1T2_Fc - Sphagnum fallax MG | ecosystem: Host-associated > Plants > Peat moss > Unclassified | place...
ACTGCGGTGCCGATGCCGACTTCGCTGTGGATCTTCATGAATCCGCCCGACTGGCTGATGAAGCCATACACCTGGCTGAGGCCCAAACCGGTGCCCTGGCCGTCGGGCTTGGTGGTGAAAAAGGGTTCGAAGGCGCGCCGCATGACTTCCTGGCTCATCCCGCGGCCGGTATCCCGCACGGTGAGGCAAACGAAGTCCCCTGGGGCGGCACCCTCCCATTCGGCGACATCGGCAGTATCCAGGACTGCATGCGCGGTCTCGATCACGAGACTGCCGCCATCCGGCAGCATCGCGTCGCGCGAATTGATGGCCAGGTTCAAAACGGCGTTTTCGAGCTGGTTGGGGTCGCAGCGCACGGGCCAGCAGCCTTCCACGAGACGCAGCTGAAAGTCGATCACGGGTCCCACCGTTTGTTGGATCAGCTTGCCGATTCCATTCAGCAGTCCGCACAATTCCACCGCCTGCGGCGCGAGCGCCTGTCGCCTGGAAAAGGCAAGCAAGCGGTGGGTCAAGGTGGCGGCCCGATCGATGCTCTGCTGCGCAATCGAAATGTAGGGCTGTACCTCCTCGACACGTCCCCCGGCGATTCGGCGGCTCACGACCTCGACCGCGCCGCGTATTCCTTGCAGCATGTTGTTGAAGTCGTGTGCGATGCCGCCGGTGAGCTGTCCCACGGCTTCCATCTTTTGAGATTGCCGCAGCTTCTCCTCCGCCCCGCGCTGCGCGGTGATGTCGCGGCCCACCAGGTACATCAGGTCTCCGTATCGCTGCCCGGTCCACAGGATGACGAGCCGGTGCCCATCCTTGTGCAGCATGCGGCCCTCGAAGTTGTGCATGCCTTCGCCGTCGTGCATGCGGCCTACGATCGCAATGCTCCTGTCGTGATCCTCGGGGTCGATGAATTCCATGTAGGGCCGGGACTTCAGCTCGGACTCGTTGAACCCGAGCATGCGGGTCCATGCCGGATTGACCGAAACCAGGTAACCGTCAAAATTCGCGGTGGCCATGAGATCGTTGGTGGCGCTCCAAAGGCGATCCCGCTCGCGTCGTGCCGCGTATTCGACCGTCATATCGCGGCCGACGCCGTGCAGCAGGCCGCCGTCGCAAATGGACGTCCAGCTGATGAGGCGGTACGCACCCGATCGGGTGCGGTAGCGATTTTCGAATGCCATGGAGCAACGTCCCGCCACCAACTTTTGAATCTCAGCAGTCGTCCTCTCGACATCGTTCGGGTGGAGGAATTCGGTCAAGGGTCGTCCCCGCAACTCCTGCTCCGCAAGCCCGAGCAAGCGGCACGCGGCGGGGTTGACTTCGATGAATACGCCGCCGAGGTCGCAGATGATCATCACTTCATCCGCCAGCTGCCAGATGCGGTTGCGGTCGGCCGTGCGTGCCGCCACCAAGGACTTCAATTCCTCGTTGGCGAGATACAGCGCGCGCTCGGCGCGTGCCCGTTCCAAGGCATCCCAAATCCGCTCTGCGACCTCCTCGATCAGGTGCACCTCGCCATCGGTCCAGTGATGCGGACGGGTATAGGCGACATAGAGCAACGCACGATATCGTCCGTCACGGATGAGAGGCACGGAGACGATGGCGCGCGTCCCCAGCGAAGACCAGGTGGGGGTCTGCAGATCAGGCTTGGCCTGCACGTCGTCCTCAACCAAGGTCAATCCCAGCTGCGCGTGCGAGGCGACCCGGGCGCCGAACTCATCGATGCGAAAGATGCCGTTGACCGCCTCAGCCCCGTTTGCGAAGCCACTGGTCACGCGCACGGTGGCGTGGTCCGACTGCACCTCTCCATAGCCAACCCGGGCGGCCCCCAGGTGCGCGCCCAAGCGGGCCGTGGCAGCGGCCAAGACGCGCTCCGGATCGCCCAGCTTGCGTAGCTCATCGCTCAACTGCAACAGGAAAACCTGCCGGTTCTGTGCCAGCTTGTGGTCGGTGACGTCGATCGACACGCCGTGGAATCTCACCGGTCTGCCCGACGGGTCACGGGCGAGGCGGCCTCGTGCCAACACCCAACGCAGCGACCCATCCGGTCGCACGATGCGATGTTCGTTCGCGTACTCGTCGAGGCCCGCCCGCATGCGCTCGATGTCGGCGGTCGATGATGCAACATCGTCCGGATGGATGTATTGAAAATAGTGCCCCAGCGGCTTGCCGCGCGCGGCATCGGCCGCGTCAACGCCGTAGATACGTGCAAAACTTTCGTCCGCATAGATGCGGTCGTTGATGAGATCGCCGTCCCAGATGCCGACCACGCCGGCAGCCTCGAGCGCGAGGGAAAGGGGATTCCGCTCGGCGAGTTCCGGCAAAACGGCGTCCACCGCGGTCGTGGTGGGAGCGCGTGCTGCGGGCGGGTCTCGCATGCGCCGGATACTACCCGATATCGAATCTAGGTCCAGTCCCGGTGCTGTCCTACAAGAGTTTGAGCCCGGCAGGTCGGCAGATAGACCGCAATCCCAGGCGCCGCGCTTCTGTTCGCCAACGCACCGACGTGTCAGACTGCTCGCGCGATATTGATGATGTCGGCACTGTGCTCCGAGGTTGAAGGGCGGGCGGAGAGAATTCATGTTCTTGAACTCGATTGGCACTGCGCTGCCGGAACGACGCTTCCGCAAGGCCGAATGCTGGGAGGCGTTTGCCCGGTCCGAATGGTTCGAACGATTGAGTCCGCGCGCCCACTCCATCGCCAAGACCGTGATTCGCCGCGACAACGGAATCGAGGAGCGATGGCTCGCGGTGGAGTCGCTGCAGGAAGTGTTCGCGATCGACCCGGACACGCTGCACCGTCGATTCGCCATTCACGCGCCACGCCTGGCGGCCGCTGCGGCGCGCAATGCGCTCGAGCGTGCCGGACTGCCACCCGCGGCCATCGATGCGGTGATCGTCACCACGTGTACGGGTTATTTGTGCCCGGGGTTGAGTGGCTACGTCCTCGAGCGATTGGGATTGCGCGGCAATGTGTTGTGCTTCGATCTGGTCGGCCAGGGGTGCGCCGGGGCGATACCCAATTGGCAGGTCGCCAGCGCATTGCTCGGCGCGCAGCAATGCGATCATGTGCTCTCGATCTGCGTCGAGGTGTCCAGTGCGGCGATGTATTTGGATGAAGATCCGGGTGTGATCATCAGCGCGTGTCTTTTTGGTGACGGTGCCGGCGCCGCCATTTTGTCCCGCCGCCAACCCGAGGGTCGACGCAGGGTGGAGTGGAAGCAAACGGCGTCATTGACGAATCCGCGCGAACGCGACGCGCTCAGATTCGAGCATCGCGGCGGCCTGTTGCGAAACATCCTGACCCGCCAGGTCCCGACTCTGGCCGCTGATCACGCCGACAGGGTATTGACCGAGGTGCTGGCGCGCGCGGGAATGGAACGCGCCGGAATCACCGGATGGATATTTCACGCAGGCGGGCGCGATGTGCTGCTCGCGCTCGGCGAGCGGCTCGGCTTGAGTCCGGATGAACTTCGATACAGCCGGGATGCTCTTCGTCTGTATGGGAATCTGAGCAGCGCCTTCGTCTACTTCGTCCTGGACGCGGCGCTTGCCGATGCGGCGCCGGGTGGGTGGTGGTGGGTGTCTTCCTTTGGTGCGGGGTTCTCTTGCCATGGCGCGCTGGTCGCGGTCGATTAGGCGGATGATGGCCGCTGCATCGAGGATCGTGACGCCTGAACTGCTCGATGAACTCGAGCCGGGTGATCCACGCGCCGCCCGCTCGCGACGCGATCTGCGGCGCGTGCACCGCGCCATGGGTTCGTTGTCGATCATGAAGCGCGCGATCAAGGAGCTGAGGCTGGCCGCCGCGCCTCGTCGCATCATCGAGCTCGGGGCCGGCGATGGCTCATTGATGCTGCGACTGGCGCAAGCGGCAAACCCTCCGTGGCGCGACGTTTCGCTGACGCTGCTCGATCGTCACGATCTGGTGAGCGCCGCGACCCGGGATGCGTATGAGGCATCGGGCTGGCGCGTGACGGTGTTGCGAAAGGATGTGCTCGAATGGTCGGTGGGGCAGCAGGGAGAACATTTCGATCTGTGCGTGTGCTGCCTGTTTCTGCACCATTTCACCGCGGATGCGCTGGCCCTTTTGATGAACGCCATTGCGCTGAAGGCCGACGCCTGTGTCGCCTGTGAACCGCGGCGCAATGCGCTTGCACGGCTCGGCAGCGAACTCATTTTTCTGCTGGGGACCAACCGCGTCACGCAGGAGGATGCCGTCAAAAGCGTCGCCGCCGGTTTCAGCGGGCGGGAGTTAACGGCTGTCTGGCCGCAGACCGACGAGGCGTGGGATCTCGAGGAGTACGCAGCGCCGCCCTTCACGCATTGCTTTACCGCCGTGCGGCGCGGCATCCGCCATGGATGAGCAACTGTGAGTGGCACGAACGATGCCCTCGTCATCGGCGCTGGCCCGGCCGGCGCCTCGGCGGCAATTCTCCTGGCCCACGCCGGATGGCAGGTCTCGGTCGTGGAGCAACACGCCTATCCGCGACAAAAGGTCTGTGGAGAATGCATCGCCGCCGGCAATCTGCCGCTGCTCGATGAACTCGGCGTCGGGCAGGCCTTCCGTCGGCTCGCCGGCGCGGAGCTGAAACACGCGGGATGGATGCGCGGCGACACCACGGTGATCGCGGACATGCCTGCGTGCCCGCCAGGTTCGGCACCGTACGGCCGGGCTCTCGGCCGGGATGTCTTCGATGCGCTGTTGCTGGAGCGCGCGCGTGCGCTCGGTGTGCGCATTTTGCAGCCCGCACGGGTGTGCAAGGTGTCTGGAACGCCCGGTAAGTTCCGCTGTGAAGTCCGCCATGGCGGCAGTGCGCGTGCGGCTGCGTTGCCGGAGAGGGTCGAAACCCTGTGCGCGTCGATCATCATCGACGCGCACGGCTCATGGGAATCAGGGCCGGAGTTCGAGGCTGCGGGGGATGCCGCGAAGAGGCTGCCGCAGCGCGCTTCGGATCTGTTCGCGTTCAAGGCCACCTTTTCAGGATCCACGCTCGTGCCGGGGTTGCTCCCGGTGGTGGCGGTGAACGGCGGCTACGGGGGACTGGTGGTCGCCAATGCAGGACGCACGGCCGTTGCGCTTTGCTTGCGACGTGACGTCCTGCGCGCCGTGCGGGCCCGGAGCCGTGGTGCCGCGGCCGGTTTGGCGGTTGAAACGCATCTGCGCCAGTCGTGCCGCGGTGTACGCGAAGCCTTGCGCGATGCCGAGCGCGAGGGTTCCTGGCTCACGGTGGGCCCGCTGCGTCCCGGTATCCGCTTGGCTCCCATGCCCGGCGTCTTCCGGGTGGGCAACGCAGCCGGTGAGACCCACCCGCTGATCGGCGAGGGCATCAGCATGGCGCTTCAGTCCTCGAAGCTGCTGGTCGACATTCTGCGGCGCCACGTCGATCGCGCGTTCGACGCCCGCGCGCTGGAAGTCTCGCAGCAAGCCTATGCCGGCGCCTGGCGGGCCGCCTTTCTGCCGCGGCTGCGGCTCGCTGCGCTCTATTCACACGTGGCCATGCGCGCGCCGCTGGCGGCGCCGGTGGGAAAGGCCTTGCGTCAATGGCCGCCATTGCTCACGACCGCGGCCCGCTTCGCCGGCAAGGCGCAACCTGCAGTCAACGCTCAGATCTTACGCGAGGAACCCATATGAGTACTCTAGAGACGCTGCAAGACATCCTGGTCAAAGACTACCGCGTGCAGCGCGAGCAACTGGCGCCGGATGCCGTCTTGATCAATCTCGGGCTCGATTCGCTGAGCGTGCTCGAATTGATGTTCAAGATCGAAGACGAGTTCCACTTGAAGATCGGCGACGACACCCCGACCGATCTTGTGACGGTCGGCGATGTGGTGCGCTATATCGATGGATTGCTCAGCTCGAAAGCGGCGTCCGCTGCCTCCGCTGAAAATCGCTTGAGCGCCTGAATGGGCAGACGCGTGGCCATCACCGGTCTCGGCGTCTTATCTCCCTTGGGCAACGATGTCGATGAACTGCTCTCGCAACTGACCGCGGGCAAATCCGCCATCCAGCGGCTCGATGTGCCGCGCAATGAACGGCTGCGCACGCCGATCGGTGCGCCGGTCGTATTCGACGGTGCGGCCCATTTCGACGCCGCCCGTTGCCGCATGCTCGACCGCGTGAGCCAATTGGCGCTGATGGCTGCCGGTCAGGCAGTCCGTCACGCAGGGGTCGATTTCGCCAGCGAGTTGCGCAGCCGCTGCGGTGTTTCAGTGGGCTGCAGCATGGGCGGCGTCACCACGACCGATGAGGCCTATTTCAATGTCTACGGTGAAGGCTCCGACAGGGTACAGCCGTTCAACATTCTCGCCGGCATGAACAATGCGCCCGCGTCCTGGATTGGCATCGAATACGGTTTGACCGGTCCCAATCTCACGTACTCGACCGCGTGCTCTTCGTCAGCGGTGGCGCTCGGGGAGGCGGCGCGGCGCGTGCAAAGCGGCGATGTGGACGTCATGGTCGCCGGCGGAGCTGAAGCGCCGTTGACCTTCGGCGTCTTGCGCGCCTGGGAAGCCATGCGCACGCTGGCGGCGGCGGACGCGGTCGATCCCGGGGCGTCCTGCCGTCCGTTTTCAAAGAACCGCACAGGCCTGGTGATCGGCGAGGGCGCAGCTTTCGTCGTGCTCGAAGAATGGCAGCACGCGCTTGCCCGCGGCGCCCGCATTCATGCCGAACTCTCGGGATACGGCCTGACGAGTGATGTGGCTCACATCACCCGTCCAACCGCCCCGGGTCAGGCCGACGCCATGCGAGCGGCGCTGCGCTCAGCGGCCTTGAGCGCCGAGGATATCGATTACATCAATGCCCATGGCACGGCCACGGTACAAAACGACGCGGTCGAAACCGCGGCGATCAAAGAAGTATTCGGTGCCCGCGCCTATTCGATTCCGGTAAGTTCCACGAAGTCGATGCACGGACACCTGCTGGGGGCCGCCGGCGCACTTGAATTCGTCATCTCAGTTGCCTGCCTGACACGCGAGGTGATCCCGCCCACCCTGCATTTGAACGCCCCCGATCCGGCCTGCGATTTGGACTATGTGGCCGAGGGCGCGCGCACCGGCACGCCACTTCGAGCGGTGATGTCGAATTCATTCGCTTTCGGCGGAACGAACGCTGTCCTCATCGCGAAAACCGCCGCCGGTACGCAACCGGGCTGAGGCCGACCTTCTTGCGAAAATGATGGCGCAAGGTCGTCGGCGTGCCCAAGCCGGTTCGAACGGCAATCTCATCCACGTTGAGTTCCGTGGACTCGAGCATTTCGCGGGCTCGATCGACACGGGTGCGCGTGATCCAGTCAGCGGGCGTCATGCCGGTTGCCGCCCGAAACCGGCGCATGAAGGTGCGCTCACTCATCGCGGCCCACTGCGACAATTGGCGAATATCCATGGGTTGATGCAGCTGGCCTTGCACACGCTCCAGCAGCGCGGACAGCGAACCGCGCTGCCGCTGATCAACGGGTCTGTCGAGAAATTGTGCCTGACCACCGTCGCGATGCGGCGATATGACGAGCCGGCGCGCAACCTGGTTGGCCGCCACCGCGCCGTAATCTCGTCGAATGAGGTGCAGACACAAATCCAGTCCCGCAGCGCTGCCGGCGGAGGTCAGGACTTGACCCTCATCGATGTAGAGCACGTCGGGATCCACCCGGATGTCAGGATAGCGACTTTGGAGCGCGGCGGCGTATCTCCAGTGCGTGGTCGCGCGCCTGCCGTCGAGCAGACCCGCCGCGGCGAGCACGAACGATCCTGAGCAAATGGAGAGCAGTCGTGCACCGCGCCGCTCCGCGGCGCGCAGCGCATCGATGATCTGCGCCGGCACCGGTACATCGATGCCCTGCCAACCGGGAACCACGATGGTGCCCGCCTGTGCCAACCGTTCCAGTCCGGCATCTACCGTCAGCGTCATGCCGAATTGTCCCCTGACCGTGCGCCGGCCCAGTGCGCAGGTTTCGAAGCGATACCATCCCGGGCCCAGTTCCGGGCGCGGCAGTCCAAAAACTTCCGCCGCGCAGGCGAATTCGAACGCGCAAAGACCATCGTAGGTCAGGGCCACCACAAGGGGGTTGAAGCGCTTGGGGCGCCGGCGAAGAGTTGGCATGATTTGATCGTCTATTGGCAGTTGCGCCAATTGTGCTCGGGATGGCGGCTGCGGACAATGTCGGCTACCGCAAGAGAAAGGACGTCCACCATGCCCAACGCCGTCACCCTGGTTCCGGCCGCTGCCTCAGATGTCGCGATTCGTCATTTTGAATCCCAATTTACATTCGAGACCGACTGCTGGGACATACACGAGGCGCTGCAGAGCGCCGATCCGGGATTCGTGCTGCTCGATGTGCGCGCAGCAGCGTTGTTCGACAAAGGCCACATACGCGGTGCCATCAACCTGCCGCACGGCAAGATCGTGGCCTCGAAAATGGCCCACTATGCGCGCGACACGCTGTTCGTTACCTATTGTGCCGGGCCTCATTGCAACGGCGCTGCGCGCGCTGCCCTGCGGATTGCACAACTCTATTTTCCGGTAAAGATCATGGCGGGAGGAATTACCGGCTGGCTCGACGAAGGGTTTTCGTTGGTGTCCGGCAATGCTTGAACTGCGTCCCAACTGCGAGTGTTGCGACACGGATCTTGCGCCGGATTCCCGTGAGGCGCGGATCTGCTCCTTTGAGTGCACGTTCTGTCGTGCTTGTGCGGAGGGTGTCCTCGGCGGCAAGTGTCCCAACTGCGGCGGAGAGCTGGTCGTCCGGCCGCGACGTCCGGTGGACAAGCTGGCAAATAATCCACCGTCAAAGATGCGCGTTCACAAACCTCTGGGCTGCAAGGGGGCGGCCTCTAGCGCCTGAGAATGAGCTCCTGCGTGGCATTGTCGATCGACCAGCTCTTGAATCGCTTCAGGAAACTTTGCCCAAGCAGCAGTGGGGCATTTACGGGAGCGACATCGGCTTCGACCCGGGAAACCTCGACATTGCCTACTTTCAACGACCGGATGATGAATACTTTCGCCCGGGACGTGTCGCCGTTGGCGTCGAGGAATTGACGCGAGCCGGTGATGTCCCCCTCGGTGATGGCTCCGCTCCTGAGCAACGCCGAGAAAACATCCGACGGGATGCTCACGTCCGAGGCGCCGCTGTCCACCAGGAAGTTGAGCTTCATGGAATTGTTGATGACGACGGGGGCGACCAATACTCCGCCGCTGCTCGCCAGCAGCACACGATACTCCCCGGGAGCCGGTGAGGCCTCGCGCCCTGGAAGCGTCGTCGCGGACCGCGGACTGGAACGCGCCGCCAGCTGGGCGCGCAGCTCGGCGATGGCGTGAGGTTTCGCAAAAGCCAGCGTCGGTTCGAGCTGCTCGGCTTTGGCAAGTTCTTTACGCGCAAGATCCGTCTTGCCGGCGCGCGCAAATACTTCAGCCTGCACGTAGTGCGCCTTGGCGCTTCCGGGGCGCGCAGCCAGCACCTGTGCAATCATTCGTTGTGCCTCATCCGCGCGGCCGGCTTGCTCCGCCAGATAAATCTGATCGATGGTCGGAAGCGAGTCGGCGGCCCGAATGGATGGGGCGAAGCCGAACAACGCGAGCGCGCCGGCGGCGCGCCACGCGAACGCGCAGGCGGCGCGCTTCACGGCGGCGTCTCCATTCTCAGCAAGAACTCATAGCGCGCCCGCTCTGCATCCGGCCGTACCGTGATGGGGTCATCGAGATGCAGTACGGGATCGCCCTCCGTGTAACGGGGCCATGGCGGCAGACCGGCACCGTTCGGGTTTCCGGTTTTGGCAAAATTCGTCCAGTAGCCCATGATTTGCGCGCTCAAGATGCGATCCGACCGGCGCCATTTCGCGCCGGGGCGGGTATCCAATGTCCCAAACACGTATTCGATCTCGGCGGAATGAAAAGCCGCCCGTTCAGGGTGGAACTTGCTGGGCGGCGAAGGCAGGTCGAAACGATAGCGGTAGACCGGAGATTCCGCCGATTGACGGTGAAACTCCAGCCATTTCCACGTTCCATACGCGATGAAGGAGTCGCGCGCGAAATCCGCCGCGGAGCGATTCAACTCAGCACCAGTCGCGCTCGGATAGAGCGCCAGAAATTCCGCCGCGTTCCCGCCGAAGCGTTCGTTCGCGGCGGCACGCCATTTCCCGGCGGTGGTGCGCGCTGACGCGCCGCCCGCCTCGTCGCGATTGAAGCCTGCGAGCAGCGGGATATGCATCTGTCGGCCGGCGGCGTAGGTGATCGCCACGGGTTCGACCAAGAATCGACCGTCGATCACGGGCGCAAAACGCTGCGCCTTGACGGCGGCCAGTATGTCGGCTGCCGGCAACGCGCGCGCCTGCTCGAGGGTTTTCGCCGCCAGCGCGTCGAAGAGCGCGGCGTCCTTATGAGCGCGAACCTCGAGCGATTCGTAGGCGTATGCGCTGTTGGCCAGAACCGCGCCGCTTTCGCCGATGGCGCCGCGGAACAACCCGCGTGCGGCAGGTGCGGCCATCAATGTGCTGACCGCGAATGATCCCGCGCTTTCGCCGAAGATCGTGACCTTGTCGGGATCTCCCCCGAAGGCGCTGATATTACGTTTGACCCAGCCCAGCGCCGCGACCATATCCAGCAGTCCGTAGTTACCGCTGCTCCCGCCTTGTTCCTCCGTGAGCTGCGGCAGCGTCAGGAAGCCGAAGACGCCGAGGCGATAATTGATCGTGACGAGTACGACTCCCTTGGCCGGCAGAAAGTCGCCGTTGTGCCTGGGTTCGGAACTGCCGCCGGCGGCATAGCCGCCGCCGTGTATCCAAAACATCACCGGTAGTTTGGAACCGCCTCTGTAGTCGGCGGGCACGAACACGTTGAGCGACAAGCAATCCTCGGACGGCCCGGCGTCCTGAAATACCATGTCGTCAAATGCGTGGGCTTGCATGCAGCGATGGCCGTATTGGGTCGCATCGAGCACACCTTCCCAAGGCGTGGCCGGGTGCGGCGGCGCCCAACGCAGCGAACCGAGCGGGGGCGCCGCATAGGGAACGCCCAAGTAGGCGCGTACTTTGCCGTCGTGGAGCAACTTGCCGCGGATTTTGCCCTGGGCGACATCGACCACCAACGAATCAGCGCTCGCCGCCGCGCCCATCAGCAGCATTGCAGTAAACGCCGAGACTGATGTGCGGATGTTCAGATGCGTCGCCTGTCACAACTTCTGGAGGCCGATAATATACCGTGTCCCGACAGGCGATGAGCATGCCCATCAGTGCTTCTGCTTGTAGATGCGTTTGCTGTTCTTGTTCAAAGAACCATTCAATCGTTTCTGTTCACCCTTGGTCAGATGACCACCATGCTTGGCCTCATCGACGCTCTCGCGTTTCGCGATGTTCGCGTCGTGCGCTTCGTCGTGTGCGGCCTTCGAGCTGCTGGTATTCAGAACGTCAGCAAGCTGCATGCGTTGACACAAAGTAACGCGAGCGTGCCGAGCGGAATGTGATGGACGGCGCACCGCATTTGGCAAAATGGCGCCGCGGGTCCATCCTCGCAGTGTGTTCGAACCACCACGACCATGTTGACGACAAGACGAGTCTTTTTGCGGAATGCGACGCTCGGCGCGCTGGCTGTGCCCCTCTCGAGGATGCAGGGGCGCGCCGGGGCGGCTGATATGCGGGCGGTGCATTCGCACCCACGTGCCGCTGCACCTCGATTCGACCGCATTTTCTACGACGCCCGGCGGTCGCCGGCGCTGGCATTTGGCGAAGCCGCCGCGGCGTCGGGTGTGCCGACCCGGGCGCTCTCCGGTGATCTCGGCGATGAGTGTTTCGGGGAACTGCAGGCTCGCTGGCGCATTGCGAGAACGCCGGTTGCGGGGATGACCGACTTCACGGTGTTGTTCCTGCTGCAAATGATGTCATCGGACGCCGGGCTTCGCCCAGTGCTGCGCGTTCATCACTGCGGCCACGGCGCTGCGGTGGTGCACGAGGCATTCGGCTCGAGGGTGTGTACCGCGGCGGCCGGAATGCAATTGTCGCACGCCGGCATCGGGTGGGGCGGCGCTGCGGCACGCTTGGTATTGGGTCTGCCGGCAAAGGATTGGGGCGAGATGTATTGCGCGGGTGACATGAGCGCCGCAAACTCACGGCGGCTCGATTCGCGAACGCTCGTGACTTGGGCCATGGCTTGAAACGCCGCGCTGAGCGCTCAGCCGAGCCCGGTTCTTGCCTGCGGCGGCGACAGCAAGCCGAAGCGGCGCTCGCGCCGCGAGTAATCCGCCAGTGCCGCGGCAAATGCCTGCTCGTCGAAATCAGGCCAGCAGCAATCGACAAAATGCAGCTCCGCGTACGCGCATTCCCAGAGCAGAAAGTCGCTGAGCCGCTTCTCGCCGCCCGTGCGGATCAGCAGATCGACGGGCGCAGCGGGTGCGACGCAATGATCCACGGCCGCCAGGTGTTCGGCGAAGCGGGAATGGCCGGCATCGGACTCCAGTCGCATCATGCGTGCCGCCGTCAGCAGACTGTGCTGGGCGGAGTAGTCGACCGCGATGCGCAATTGCATGCGTGTGCAATGCGCGGTCAAGTGTTCGCTGCGCTCGATGACGCGCAGCAGGTCACCGGGCAATCGATCACGGCGGCCGAAGATATTGATGCGAATCGATTGCTCCAGGCAGCGGCGGGTCTGCGTCAGCAGATGGCGCCGTAACAGCGTGAACAGGGCGTTCACTTCGGCTTGCGGGCGTCCCCAATTGGCCGCTGAAAAGGCATATAGGCTCAATGTTTGAACGCCGCTGCGCGCGGCTTCCTCGACGATGGCATTCACCGACTTGGCGCCGGCGCGATGTCCGGCGCTGCGAGGCAGCCGCCGGCCAACCGCCCAGCGGCCGTTTCCGTCCATGATGATGGCTACGTGCATGGCAAAGTACTTAAGGATACAAAGTCAACGGACGCAAGGAGCGGCATCACAGATTGACCAACATGTTTCACGTCACGAGCGCCGGGTCGCCTTGATGACGGCTTCAACGTGGTCCAGATAGCGGTGCAGCGCACTCTTGCCGAGGGCGGTCAACCGGTAAATGGTTTTCGGCCGGCGCTCCTCGAACGACTTGGTGCAGGTCAGGTACTTGGCCTCTTCCAACTTGCGGGCGTGAGCGCTCAAATTTCCATCGCTGACGTCGAACAGGGCCTTCAACTCATTGAACGTGAGTTCGTCGCGCACCGCCAGTGCGCTCATGATCCCCAGGCGAACACGCTCATAGACCAAACGATCGAAGGACACCGAATCGGCATCCTGCGCAGAACCCGGCACCGCCGCGAGCTTGGAGGTTCGCGGCGCAGTCGTCGTCAGGCGGCGCGCGCTAGACTTGGCGGCCATGACCGACGCGCCCGATGAGGATGCCAAATGCGATATGCAGACCGCCGAATCCCGCGCCCAGCATCAAAATCTGCGCGCCGTTCGGCAACAACAGCGCCAACACGCCCAATGCTGCGAACAAGGCGCCGAGCACCCCGATGGTGCGCGTGGTGACAGTACTCGCAGAAATCAGCGCGCATCCGTAGCACATCAGCCAGGTGGCGGGAATGGCATGGAGATTGCCGTAGGTCCAATGTACCGCCGTCATGATCAGGCCGATGCTGAGCGACGGAACCAGGCAGAGCGCGAATTTATGGATGGGCGTGCCGATCAGGCGCAAGCCGCGCAGGGAGGATTCGCGCACCAGCAAAATGCCGCCGACGCCGGCGGCGGCAAGCGCGGCGATCAGCCAGATCTGCAGCCAATATTCATGCAGGCTGGGCGCCGCCGAAAGCACGGCGCACACGAGTCCGATGACGCCCAGCGCGATGCCCGCAGATCCCGGCACCACGAAGGACGCCGCACCTTCCATCGAGTCGCGAATGTAGCGCAACGTCGCCGCGGCATGCGAATCCATGTGGACGGTGTTGGCGGACTTGCTCACGGGCCGACACTAGCGCCACCCACCGTGCATCGTCAAGCACTTTGCAACGTAGAGCGCTGGGCTGCCGGGGCAGGGCTGCGCTAGGCCGCCGCGCGAGCTTTGGCAGTGGTGCTGCCGGCCAGCGCGGCGACGCCCAGCGTGAAGTAGAAGGTAGCCCCTTGATCGACCTCGCCGTTGGCCCATACGCGGCCGCCGTGTTTGAGCATAATGCGCTCCACGGTTGCCAACCCGATGCCGGTGCCGTGAAACTCGCTGTCCGCATGCAGGCGCTGAAACACCCCGAACAGCTTCGAGGCGTATCTCATGTCGAAGCCTGCGCCGTTGTCGCGGATGAAGTAAACCGGTTCACCCTCGTAGATCACGCCGAACTGAATGCTCGCCGCCGGCCGCTTCGAGGTGAATTTCCATGCGTTGCCGAGCAGATTCTCGAGCGCGATTTTGAGCAGATTCGGGTCGGCCTGGACCTCGAGATCCTCCTGAACATCGATGCTGACCTGCCTGGCAGGCTGCTGTCCCTGAATTTGTGCGGCGACGCTGCGCACCAGCATCGAAAGATTGAATTTGGCGCGATTCAGCTGGCTGCGGTCGAGCCGCGACAGGTACAGGAGATCATCGATCAGTTGCGACATGCGCTTGGCGGAGTCCCGCATCATATCCAGACGGCGGCGCCCTTCGGCGTCGAGCTGCTCCGAGTTTTCATCCGCCATCATCGCACCGAAGCCCTCGATCAGCCGCAGCGGCGCGCGCAGGTCGTGCGCGACCGAGTAGCTGAAAGCGTCCAACTCGCGGTTGGCGCGCTCCAAGGCCGCCGCCCAGCGCGAGCGAGAATTGGCGAGCATTACATGCGAGCGTACGCGTGCCAACAACTCCTGGGCCGTGAAGGGTTTGGTCAGATAGTCATCGCAACCCGACTCCAGGCCCTCGATGGTTGCCTCTCCGCCGGCGCGCGCCGACAGCAGGATGATGGGTATTGCCACGGTTTGCGGATCACTGCGCACGGCTTGCACCAGTTCGATGCCGTTCATGCGCGGCATCATCACATCGCTGACGATGATGGCGGGCCTGCAGTCGCGCAGCATCTGCACGGCGGCGACGCCGTCCGCGGCGGTGATGACCCGGTAGTACGGCGCGAGCAGATTGCGCATGTAGTCGCGCAAATCAGTGTTGTCGTCGACGATGAGCACGAGATCGAGTTTCTCCGCAGCCTGCGTCTCTTGGACGGCCCGGGGGCGTTCGATCCAGCCCTCCGCCTCGATGGCGTGGGCATTCGCCGGCGGTGTGACGGCAAACGCAGCCGCGTTTTCGCGCAGGCAGTCGGGCGGCAGGTGTGAGCAGCCCTTCGGTATGTGTATCCGAAAGGTCGTGCCCTTGCCCAACCTGCTCTCGACGTGAACCGTGCCGCCGTGCAGCTCCACCAGCTCGCGCACCAGCGCAAGTCCGATCCCGGCGCCCTCGTGCGTACGTCCGGTCGCGCCTGAGACGCGGTGAAATCTCTCGAAAATGCGCGGCAACTCAGCTTCGGGAATGCCGACGCCGGTGTCGGAAACCTCGATCTGCGCATGGGTCGCGGTTTCGCGGACGCTCACGCGGATCTCGCCGTGCAAGGTGAACTTGAAGGCGTTCGACAAGAGGTTCGGAACAATTTTTTCCCACATGGCCGCATCGATCCACATGAGCGTCGACAGTGGCGGGCAGTCGACGGTCATGCGCAGCCCCGCGGCCTCGATTGCCGACTCGAACATGGCGGCCATTTCGGCCGTGCAGGCGGCAAGATCGACCGGCGCAAACAGGCCGCGCAGCCTGCCTGCCTCGAGACGCGAGAAGTCGAGCAGGGAATTCACCAGCTTCAGCAGTCGTACGGCGTTGTCGTGCGCCAGCCGCAGGCTCGAGCGTTGGGATTCGGTCCAAGGTTGCGAGCTGTCGCCCAGACAATCGGCGAGCGGGCCCAACATCAATGTCAGGGGCGTGCGGAATTCATGACTGATGTTGTTGAAGAACGCTGTCTTCGCGGCGTCCATCTGATTGAGTTTGGAGTTCGCTTCACGCAGCTGCCGGTTGGCTTCGTCCAATTCGCGGCTGCGGCGCAACACATCGCGTTCCATGTCCTGCGTGCGGCCGCGCAGCTCCTGGCCCAGTTCGCCGGCGCGCACCAATTCCGTGACGTCGACGGCGCGGTGCAAAATGTATCGCACCTCGCCGCGGGACGAGAGTATCGGGATGTTGCGGGGACTCCAATACTTGACCTCGAATCCGCCGGCCGGCAGGGGTATGTCATATTTCTGTACAGCCATGGTGTCGGCCGCCTTGCTGGCCAAGACCCGCTCGAGCGAGTCGCGCAATTTGCGTGTGCCATCGGCGGCTGCATCGTCCGGATTGTCGGGAAAAAGTTCGAACAGCCCTCGCCCGATGGTCTTCTCCTTGGTGGAATGCGTGGACTCGAGCCGCGCCTTGGTGGCCGCGACCGCGGTAAAGCGCGGCGAATCCGGCAAAAGTACCAGCAGTACATCCGGTGATTCTTCGAATAGCAGCTGATAATCGAGCTGCTCGTCCATCCCAGCATCCATGCCGCGATTCTAGGGCACGATCTGCATATCAGGCGCCGCTTCGCGCACTGCGATAACCCATCTCTGCGAAGTGGTTCTCATCTTTTGTGTTCAACGGCGACCTTCGGCCCTGCAGCTGCCGGTCGTTCCGTCCAAGTGTGACTCAGGCCATGTCGCGAACCCGGCATTTGCCCGACCCTTAGGGGGGATGCATACGAGCCATTCGCATGAGGCGAATGATGGTCGGTGCGCGACGAAGCCGTCGCAGGTGGCGATCGCGATATGGGAAGTATGACGATGCCTAAGACAGCTCGGAAATCGGAGACCGCGGTGGCGGATGCGACGCCGCACCCGCAGCGCGCATTCAAGAAGCAAAAGTTTGCCGTATTCTTGGTCACCGCCGACGACACCCTGTGGCCGTCGATCGGTGCGGACCTGAGCGCAGACCTCAGCCTGAAACAGCTCGACTCCATCGATGACCTGCTCGCCACCGTTCCGGCGGGCCAGCCCGGGATCGTGCTGTGGGATGCGCGCAGGTGCGCCGATGCGGCTGCCACGCTGTCCGTTCTGGCGCTGCATTCGACCCGATTTGCGCTGATCGTTCTCGACTCCGCCGGCAACGCGGGCGTGTGGAGCGGTCCTCTGCAGCAGCGCCAGATCGTCGCCAAGGTTGGACTGCCGATTTCCAGCGTCGTCCTCGGGAAGGCGCTGGAGAGCGCGCGTGAAGAAGTGAGCGCACGCACGGCCCTGCTCGGCCAGCCCTCCGCCGGCGGCGGCGCTCCTGCAAGCAACGCCAGGAAACCTCGCTGGCTGCCCATCGCCATCGGCACGACGATCGCGGTCGCGGCTGCCGTCGCGTTTCTGCTGATGCGTCACGGCGCGGCGCCGCCCGCGGCGGCCGCGCCAGGCATGCAAGGCACGCCCATGACACCGGGCACGCCGGCGGACGCTGCGCCGCCCAGCGATGACAACGTGGATTCGCTGATCGAGAAAGCGCACCAAGCCATGTCGGAACGTCATTTCATCGATCCCGCAGCCGGCAGTGCGCTGACTTTGTATCGCGACGTGCTGGTCGTGGATCCTGACAACGGTGAGGCCCGGCAGGGTCTGCAAAGGTTGGCTGAGATCCTGATTTCGCGGGTGCAATCGGCGTTGGACGAGCGCAAGTTCGACGTGGCGCTGCAGTCATTGGAAACCGCCCGCAGCATCGATGCGAACGATCCGCGCCTGTCGGCGCTCGATGAGCGCATCAACAGCTTGCGGGCGGAATTGGGTCCCGCGCAGATCAATGCGGCATTGAATGCGCAGAACTTCGACCACGCGGCGCAGTTGATCGACGATGCGACACGCGCCAAATCATTGCCGCCGGCGAAGCTCGCGCAGATGCGCGACGATGTGCGCAAACGCCGCGACGAGTTCGAGTTGGCGCACCAGCCGAAGCCGGCGGACATGCGTCTGCAAGCGGACAAGCCGGCCGCGCCGCGCGGCGGCGCCGCGACCACGGGACAGCAGGCCGCCATCACGGGACAACAGAAGGAGTCGAGCCTGGCGCGCGCCGCGGCGGCGCCGGTAAAGCCTGAGCAAACGCAGGATCCGCAGGGACAGGTGCCCGCGCCGGAGAACGACGGTGCGCACAGTGCGGCGCCGCCGCCATTGTCCGGCGCCATGCCGGATGTTGCCGAGCAATCCCTGACCCGCCTGAACAAATTGGAAGTGACCTATCCCTACCGTGCCATGGCCGCCAACATCGAGGGTTGGGTCGAGCTGAAATTCACCGTGAACCCGGACGGCACGGTCGGCAACGTGACGGTCTTGAATACCAGTCCGCCGCGCACCTTCGAGGCGGCCGCTATCAGGGCGGTCGGCAAGTTGCGCTATCAGCCGGTGACACGTGACGGCGGGGCGATTGCCGTCAGTTCGGAAATTCGAGTGGCATTTCGCATGCCGAAGTAGCCCGGGAACGAATGTCCAACCAAACCGTGACCATGCAAAGCGCCGCGCCGCTGCCGCCTGCCGTGCCTGAGCGCGCACGCGCCACATCGCTGTGCCTGGTCGTGCATGATGAGATGGAGCTGCGGCTGCGGTTGGCGGCATTGATACGCCGTGCACATCCCAAGGTGGATGCCGACACCGTCACCCGTGCGGGCTTCGATGCCATTTCCGTCGATCGATTGCGCGCGTACTGCGCCGTGATGCTGATCATCGAGTTCACCCCGCCGGAGGCTGCGAGCGGTCCGCTGGCGAGCCTTTCGAGGCTGCACGGACAAATGCCCGATCTGCCGATCTTCGTGTTTGCCCGCGGCGGCAACGAGCGCAGCGCCGCACGCGCCATGAAACTGGGCGCAAGCGACTACTGGCCGATTCATTCGGTGATCGTCGGGGAGCTGGGCAGCGCGCTGCAGCCTTTCGTACAGCCGCCGAGCAGCCTCGTGACGCGCGCCGATGGTCCGGATCGGTGGCGGCAGCCGGAGATCGCCGGCTATACGCTGATGAAGAAGATCGCGCAGTCCGCGCTGGCGAGCGTCTATCTGGCGCGCAACAGCGAGTTCAAGGAACCCGTGGCGCTGAAGATCCAGGCCATCGGCAGCGGCACGCCGGTATCGACCGCGGAGCGGGCGCGTTTCACACGCGAGTGCGAAATCTTGTCGCGGCTCAATCATCGCAGCATCGCCAACGTGCTCGACTACGGCGTCACCGATGATGAGCTGTATCTGGCTTTGGAATATTTTCCCTGCGGCAGCCTGCGTGACCGCATGAAGCATCCGATCAGCGTGGTCGATGCGCTGAACTATGCCCGGCAAATCGGCGAGGCATTGCAGATCGTGCATGCCGCCCGCATCGTGCATCGCGACCTGAAGCCCTCGAACGTCATGCTCACCGATGACAACCGCCTGGTGCTGATCGATTTCGGCTCCGCGCGGCTGCAATTGACGGCGGAAGACCATGCCCGCCCCGAGGACTGTATCGGCACGCCCTATTACGTATGCCCGGAGCAGACCGCGGACCTCAAGCCCGATGCGCGCGGCGATTTGTACAGCCTGGGTGTGGTGCTGTTCGAAATGCTGGCAGGGCGTCTGCCGTTCGTGGGCAAGAACCTGACGGAGATACTGGCGGCGCATCGCGGCGAGCCGATCCCAAGATTGCCGGAGCGCCTGCTGGCCTGCCAACCGATCATCGATCGCTTGCTCGCTAAGAATCCGCTGGAGCGCTATGCGGACGCCGGACAGTTTCTCGACGCCCTGCGCACAGTTCGCGTCCCCGCCAACCGGAGCATGACATGAAATTTTACCGACCATCCCCCCGCGTCTTGGTGGGACTGGTCGTCTGTCTCGGTTTCAGCTTTCTTGCCGTTGTCCTGGTTCCGGGTCTGGAGTTGGCCGGCGACCTGGCGCAGAGCACGATGACGTTGAAGTTCGTCGGCCAGCAACAGCGCCATCCGACCGTCATCCGGGTGTCGCTGGAATCGGTTCGCGATCGGCTCGGCAACCGCGCCTATGTGCAGGAATCCCTGGATCAATTGCGCGACGCCACCGCCAAGTTCGATGCGGGACTGCGTGAAATCACCGCGCCCCGGCGGGCCAGCTGGTTGAATTTCACGGGCGAAGGAGACGGGTCGATTGCCGGCCGCCACGCCGGCGTGCTGCGCGATCTCTGGGCGAAGGAGAAGGAGACCCTGACGCCGCTGCTGAGCTTTCAAGGTGTTCCGTATCAGGACAACGAGGCCACCGGAACCGCACTCACCGACAACGGAAAACAATTGGAGCGCGACGTCAACACGGCGATCCGCGTCGGCAAGCGCTGCATGCCGCTGCTCGACAATGAATTGACCTCGATCGTGGCGGACCTTCAGGCACTCAACGAGCGCTCCGCCTCGCGTTTGCGCATGGTCATGCTGAGCGGTGTCGGCATCTCGGTGGCGCTGATCGCGTTGGTGAGCGCGCTGCTGCTGGCACGACAACGTCAAGATGCAACATTGCGCGCTGCGCGGCAACAAACTGCCGACATCCTGCGCACGGTGAAAGACGGATTGTTCCTGCTCGATCGAAATCTGATCATCGGCGCCTCGTATTCGAGCGCGCTTACGACGCTGTTCCAGCGCAGCGATTTCGCCGGGTTGTCGTTCGAGGATCTGCTCAGAGACATCGTCCCGGAGAAGACGTTGTCCACGGCAATGAAGTTCGTGGGCGTACTGTGGGCGGAGCGCACCAAGGAGAATCTGGTCAAATCGATCAATCCACTCGGCGAGGTCCAGGTCATCGTCGACGATGGCAAGGGCAAGTCGACGACGCGCTTTCTGCAGTTCGATTTTCACCGCGTGCGCGTCGAAGGCAAGATCACCCACGTGCTGGTGTCCGTGTCGGATGTCACGGCCCGTGTGGACCTCGCCCGGGAACTGCAGGCATCACAGTCGCAGGCGCAGGGACAGGTCGACACGCTGCTCGGCATATTGCATGTCGATCCCGCACAGCTTGCGTCCTTCTTGAGCGATTCGAACGCGGCCATGAAGATGATCAATGCGGTGCTGCGCGAACCGGCCCGGGAAGAGGGCGCGTTCCGCAAGAAGCTCGACACACTGTTCCGTCAGGTGCATTCCGTCAAGGGCGAGGCAGCCGCATTGGGGCTGTCTTCGATCGAGAGCCGTGCGCATTCGTTCGAAGATGACTTGAAGTCGTTGCGCGAGAAGGCGGATCTGTCCGGAAACGACTTCCTGCCGCTGGTGATCAAGCTCGATGACCTGTTGACACACCTGCAGTCGGTGGGCGACTTGGTGGCGCGCTTGTCGCGGCTCCACGCCGCGACGTCCACTTCGCATACCGATACCGCGGTCATCGAGGACGGTGCCTACCTCGAGGGCGCAAGTCCGGAGGGCGAGACCACTGCCACGGGCGTTCCGGGCATGCTGCAGAAGCTCACGGCGAGGGTGGCGGCCGAGCAAAACAAGGAAGCTGCACTGCAATGCATGGGCTTCGACACCATACCGGATGAATATCGACGGCTGGTCAAGGATATTTCCGTGCAGGCGGTGCGCAATGCCGTCGTTCACGGCATCGAAAGCGCCGGCGAAAGAATTGCGCTGGGCAAGCCCGCGCAGGGTGTGCTGCGCTTGATATTCCAGGATCTCGGCGAGGGGGGTTATAAACTCATCGCCGAGGATGATGGCCGCGGGCTCTCCGCCGAGCGCATCAAGGCGACCGCATTGAAGAAGGGCTTCATCACGCCCGACAAGGCGCAGACGCTGGATGCAAAACAGGTGTTCGCGCTGCTATTCCAGGCGGGCTTCTCCACGCTGGAGACGACCTCGAAGGACGCAGGCCGCGGCGTCGGCATGAATCTGATGGCGAGCCTCGTGCAACAGGTCGGCGGCAAAGTGGCGGTGGCCACGGTGGAAGGCAAATTCACGCGGCTGACTTTGACGCTGCCGCAGCTCAAGCGCGCAGCCACGGAAGCGGCCTGATGGCAAAGCCCGCTGCCAACGGCTCGTTGAAGCTCATGATCGTGGATGATTCGAACATCATCCGGCGCCGCATCGAGCGGTCACAGCAAATCGCGCGCCTCGAGGTGGTGGGTTCGGCGAGCAATGGGCGCGCCGCCGTGGAAATGTTCCGCCGCACCCAGCCCGACGTCGTGACCATGGACCTCACCATGCCGGAGATGGACGGCGTCGAATGCGTGCAGGAACTGGTCGCGATCAATTCCGAGGTGCTCATATTGGTCGTCTCGGCGCTCGCCGACAAGGCCACCGCGGTCGATGCCATCGCAAAGGGTGCAAACGGATTCCTGTGCAAGCCCTTCACGGATCGCCAGCTCAACGACGCCTTGGAAGAGCTGCTGTCAGAGGCTTAGATGCTCAAGGAATCGGAAATCCGGACTTTCATCGAGGGCACCACCAACTACTTCGAGGCCACGGCGCAGCAGTGCGCGAGCGTGGGATCGCCGTATCTCGTGACGGACGGAAATCCCGGCGCATATGAATACACGGGGGTCATCGGCATATCCGGCGCACGCAAGGGCGTGGTGTACTTTACGGCGCCGCGCGGCATGCTCACGGTGCTGCTGATGCGGATGCAGGAAACCGACACCAGCGATGAGAACATCCGGGACCTGGTGGGTGAAGTGGCGAACACGATATCGGGCAATGCGCGGCGCGACTTCGGCAAAAATTTCGTGATATCCGTGCCGGTCGTGATTTCGCACGACGAACGGCAGCTCACCACGCCCCACGCGCGCTCGTTCGTCATTCCGATCAACTGGCGCACGCATTCCGCCAAGCTCGTGGTGTGCCTGGAATAGTCCGTAGTTTACCGCCTTTCAAAGGCAGCGTAGCGCTGTTACATTACGGGCTCTAGAAAAAACAGTTATTCCGCACGGCGGAATAACATATTGATCAAGGCTGGCCTTTCCATAAGGACATCATGAACGACGCAGTCATCGTCTCCACCGCGCGCACCGGGCTTGCGAAGAGCTGGAAGGGCGCATTCAACATGACCTACGGCGCGACCCTGGGCGCCCATGCCGTACAGCACGCGGTGGCGCGTGCCAAAATCGATCCGGCCGAGGTGGAGGACGTGATCATGGGCTCGAGCTTCGGTGAGGGTACCACCGGCGGCAATATCGCGCGGGCCATTGCCTTGCGTGCCGGTTTGCCGGCAACCACCGCGGGCTTGAGCATCAATCGCTTTTGCAGTTCCGGATTGCAGTCGATCGCGCTGGCGGCGCAGCGGGTCATGACCGAAGGCACCGAGGTGATCGCTGCAGGAGGATTGGAGAGCATCTCGTGCGTTCAGAACGAAGCCAACGGGCACATGCTGCGCGACCCGTGGATCGAAGCCAACAAGCCGACCCTATATTGGAGCATGCTGCAAACCGCCGAGACCGTGGCCAAGCGGTACAACATCTCCAAGGAGGCGCAGGACGAATACGGCGTGCGCAGCCAGCAGCGCGCCGCCGCCGCGCAGGCGGCGGGCAAGTTCAAGGATGAGATCGTGCCGATGACCACCACCATGGGCGTGGTGGACAAGAACACCGGCGCGATCGGCACGCGCGAAGTGACCATTTCCACCGACGAGGGCATCCGGCCGGACACGACGCTCGAAGCCGTTGCCAAGATCCGCTCGGCGCTGCCCGGCGGTGTGATCACCGCCGGCAACGCCAGCCAATTCTCGGACGGCAGCAGCGCGGTAGTCGTCATGGACGGCAAACTGGCGCAGCGGCGCGGCATCGAGCCTCTGGGAATTTTCCGCGGTTTCGCCGTCGCCGGCTGCGAACCGGACGAGATGGGCATCGGTCCGGTGTACGCGGTGCCGCGTCTGCTCAAGCGCGCGGGGGTCAAGGTCAGCGACATCGATCTGTGGGAATTGAACGAGGCGTTCGCGTGCCAGGTGCTTTATTGCCGCGACAAACTCGGGATTCCGGACGAGCTGCTGAACGTCAACGGTGGCGCCATCGCCGTCGGACATCCTTACGGCGTCAGTGGTGCCCGCTTGACCGGGCATGCCTTGATCGAGGGTAGGCGCCGCGGCGCCAAACTGGTCGTGGTCACCATGTGCATCGGCGGCGGACAGGGTGCCGCCGGTTTGTTCGAAGTACTCTGATGGGAGTGCGCGAACTGTTCGATTTGAGCGGCAAGGTCGCGCTGATCACGGGCGGCTCGCGCGGACTTGGCTTGCAGATCGCCCAGGGTCTCGGCGAGATGGGCGCGAAAAT
>Ga0116228_10000866_pt1 | contig 24144 bp, 25 predicted proteins | sample S1TSphfallax_2_FD_89694 | JGI IMG/M metagenome (GOLD analysis project Ga0116228, IMG submission 89694) | Host-associated microbial communities from peat moss isolated from Minnesota, USA - S1T2_Fc - Sphagnum fallax MG | ecosystem: Host-associated > Plants > Peat moss > Unclassified | place...
GCCGGCGAAGAAGCGGATCTCATCGGCCAGGCTCTCCGCACCCCGGGAGTCGGACGTGATCACGAGCAGCGGCGCGGTGGCGCGTGCGGCGGACTCGGCGATGGCGAGCGCCGGCGCGGCGCCGTAGAGCTTGCCCCATTTGACGCATCGCGCGTGCGCCGGACTTGCATCGGCGTCGGGAAGAACGGGATCGATTAAGGCCATGTAACTCGAACTTGAAATGAAAAAACGCCCGCCGCGACGTCTTCAAAGTCGCGGTGGGTGCTTGGGGGTGAGGATGTTACGCGATTTCGCGCGTAACGATGGCGCTAGGACTCGGAGACGACGCTGTGGATGACGTAGTCGTGCTCGAAGTACACCACGAATCCCGGATATTCCCAGCGGGATATGGGCGGATTGCCGACCGCGGGGATCTTGCTCGTCGGGGCGCCGAATTTGTTCGACACCTCATTCATGGTCATGCCGCGGCTCGGCGTCGCGACATCCGACTGCTTGACGGCGATGCCATTGTCGACCGCGATGGTTTCGGCACCCGCGAGGCCGCCAAGCCCGGTCAAGACGCCCAAGCCGCTCGCCAATGCCGCTGCTTTAAGCAGATTTCGATACTTCATGGCGTACCTCATATGTTACCGGGATAAACTATATCATCCACCCGCAAGCGCGTGAGTTGACACAATTAACACTCTGATTATATTGCCTATTTTGAATCGACCACAGGTTTAATGTTCCAACCTTTGCCCGTCTTCGTGGGCTTGCGTTATTCGCTCGCCCGGGACAACAGTTTTTTCGTCTCCTTCATCACCTGGGTATCGCTGCTCGGCGTGGCCGTGGGCGTCGCCGCGCTCATCACGGTGCTCTCGGTGATGAACGGTTTCGAGTCCGAATTGCGCACCCGCTTGCTGAGCCTGTCCGCGCACGCCACCTTGAGCGCGCCCGGCGGTGCGCCGATCCCCGACTGGCAGGCGCGCATCGCGGAGCTCGACGGGGCGAAGGAATTGCAAGGTGTCGCACCGTTTCTCGATACGGATGCGATGCTCAAGGGTCAGTCCTCGATGAGCGGTGCCATTTTGCGCGGCATCGATCCGGCGCTCGAATCGAGCGTCTCCTCCTTCGATGAATCGATGCATGAAGGCAAACTGAGCGATTTGACCCCTGGCTCCAACCGCATCGTTCTCGGGCGCACGCTCGCCTATCAACTGCAGGTGGGCGTGGGCGACACCGTCACCGTGATGATTTCCGGCGGCAACGCCGGCGGCACCGAGACATTCGTGCCGCGTCTTCAGGACTTTCTCGTGAGCGGCGTCTTCGAAGTCGGGCTGCAAGAGCATGACGGCGTGCTGGCGCTCATCAATCTCGCCGATGCGGAGGCGTTCCGCAAGCTCGATGGTCCCACGGGCCTGCGCCTGAAGTTCGACGATGTGCTGCAGGCGCCGCAGTTGGCAAGGCTCGCCGCGGCGCGCCTGCACCCGCCGCTGCAGGTACGCGACTGGACCCAAGAAAATCAAGCCTACTTTCGCGCGATCCGCATCGAGAAGACCATGATGGGTCTGATCCTGATGCTGATCGTCGCGGTGGCGGTGTTCAACATCGTGGCGACGCTCGTCATGGTGGTGAACGACAAGCGGACGGACATCGCCATTCTGCGCACCTTGGGCTTGAGCCCGCGCGGCGTGCTGGCGGTGTTCATGACCCAGGGCGCGATGATCGGCTGGACCGGCGTCGCGCTGGGCGTCGGTTTGGGCGTGACGCTGGCGCTCAACGTCGATGTGATCGTGCCGTTCCTGGAACAAAATTTGGGCTTTCACATCATGGATCCCGATGTGTACTACATCTCCGGAATCCCGAGCGAGCTGCACCCGCCGGACGTGGTGCGCATCGCCATCGCGGCGCTGCTGCTCACCTTCGCCGCCACGCTCTATCCGTCCTGGCAAGCCTCGCGCACCCCGCCGGCCGAGGCTTTGCGCTACGAATGAGCACGCATTGGTACGAAGGATTCATCGGCCTGCGCTACCTGCGCGCCTCGCCGCGCCGTGGCTTCGTCTCCTTGATCGCCGGCATCGCCATCACCGGGCTGGTGCTCGGGGTCGCCGTGTTGATCGTCGTGCTGTCGGTGATGAATGGCTTCGAGGAGGTGCTGCGCACCCGCATCTTGAGTCTGACGGGCCACGCCACCATCACGGGACTCGAGGGGCGCTTGAGCAATTGGGGACCGAATCTCGAGAAGCTGCGCAATTTCCCCGGCATCATCAGCGCCGCGCCTTATATCGAAGAGCAAGGATTGATGGTCCACGGCGACAAGTCTTCCGGGGTCCTGCTGCGCGGGATCATGCCGTACGCCGAGGAGAAGGTGGTGGACTTAAGCTCGCACCTCAAGAGCGGCAGCCTGGATGATCTCGTGCCCGGCAAGTATCGCGTGATTCTCGGCAGTGATCTCGCGCAGGAACTCGGCGTGAAGGTGGGAGACCGCGTGGTGCTGCTGGTGGCCCTGGGGGATGTCACGCCGCTCGGGGTGATTCCCCGCATGCGCGCCTTCGAGGTCAGCGGCATCCTCTCCATCGGCATGTACGAATACGATCGGCGCATCGCCATCGCGGCGATGCAGGACGCGGCGAAGCTGCTGCGCTTCGGCGATGATGTCACCGGCATCCGCTTGAACCTCGTCAATATGTACGCAGCCCCCAAGGTTTCGCGCGACGCGGCGCTTGCGATCGGCGGCGGCGTGGAGATCCAGGACTGGACCACGGAGCACGCCAATTTTTTCAAATCCATCACCATTTCCAAGCATATTCTGTTCGTGATTTTATCGCTGATGGTGGCGGTCGCGGCCTTCAACGTCGTCTCGACCATGGTCATGGTCGTGAAGGACAAGCGGCGCGACATCGCCATTTTGCGCACCTTCGGCTCCTCGCCCGGCAGCATTCTGTCGATATTCGTGGTTCAGGGCAGTTTGATCGGCATGCTCGGAATCTTGGGCGGCGTGCTGCTCGGCGTGCTGGTGGCGGTGAATCTGCAGCAGCTGGTGCATGGTCTCGAGAGCATCCTGGGCTTCAAATTCCTGGATGCGCGGGTGTATTTCATGAGCGATCTGCCGGCGCGCGTGCACGGCATGGATGTGTTGCAGATTTGCGGCTTTGCGTTCGTGCTCGCCTGCCTGTCCACGGTCTACCCAGCGGTGCGGGCGGCGCGGCTGTTGCCCGCCGAATCCTTGCGCAACGATTAGGCGGGAGGCTCCCGAAAGGATATGACGATGGTGAACGAATGGGTGCTGGAGGGCGAGAACCTGGTGAAGGAGTTCGTGCAGGGCGCCGCCAAATTGCAGGTGCTGCGCGGCGCGAACATCGCCGTGCGCGCGGGTGAACGCATTGCCATCGTCGGCGCGTCGGGCTCCGGCAAGACCACCTTGCTGCAATTGCTGGGCGGACTCGATCTACCGACCCGGGGCACCGTCGGCATCACCGGATCGAAGATGAACGAGCTGAGCGACGCCGAGCGCGGGCGGCTGCGCAATCGCGCGGTGGGCTTCGTCTATCAATTCCATCACTTGCTGCCGGAGTTCACCGCGCTCGAAAACGTCGCCATGCCGCTCCTGGTGCGGCGCTCGAGCGCCAAGGCCGCGCGCCTGGCGGCGAGCGAGTTGCTGGCCCGCGTCGGGCTCTCGGAACGGCTCGAACACCGTCCCTCGCAGCTCTCGGGCGGCGAGCGGCAGCGGGCGGCGGTGGCGCGTGCCCTGGTGACGCGCCCGAAGCTGGTCTTGGCCGACGAGCCGACCGGCAATCTCGACGGCAAGAACGCCGCCCAGGTGTTCGAATTGATGCTGGAGCTGAATCGTGAACTCGGCACCAGCCTCGTGATCGTGACGCACGATGAGCGCCTCGCCGCGCGCCTCGACCGGGTGCTGACGCTGACCGACGGAACGCTAGTCGAACGTCGACCCGCGGGCACTTGAGCGCGCGCGCCGGCGGCGCAGGTGATAGATCACGCGCGCACGCCACGCGGCTTGCGCCACCACGAAGCCGCAGGCGGCCGCGATCACCCCGAGCACCAACGCGCCCAAGAGCAGAGGCGCCCACAAATGGCTGATATCGTCCCAGAATGATTGGTGCTTCACGGCATGCAGCAGCGGCATGAGATCCAATCCCATGAGCTTCGCGCCAACCCACAGCGATCCTGCGACCTGCGGCAGCCAGGTCAACGGGTTGCTGGCGAACACGGTGGCGAACATGACGGGCAGGTTCAAGCGGAAGTACATGCCGAGCGCGATGCAGGTCAGCAGGTGCACGGGCAAGATCGGCGTGGGCGGAATGAAGGCGATGAAGAGGGCGAGGGCGAAGGCGCGCGTGACGCTGTACCGGTGAAAGGTCCAGCAGCCGCGGTTGATCAGCAGGGACGTAAAATGCTTCAGGCACCAATGCTTTTCCAGCGTCCCGCGATCTGGGGTGATGCGTTTCAGCCAACGTTGCATCCACCCATTATGCCGCTTTTGGCGGCCCGACATGTGAACGCCCGACCCTGTGGGAAATCAACAGCTTGAAGCGCCTGGCGATAGTGCTGTCTCAACACTCGGTGCTCAAGTATCATGCCCGCAGTTTGTAACTTGTTCACTTAACGAGGACGCAATGTGGGAGATCATTCGCGCGGGCGGCGGCTTCATGTGGCCGATCATCATATGTTCAATCGCCGCGGTCGCGATCATACTCGAGCGCCTGTGGACGCTGCAGAGCAGCCGTGTGATTCCGCGCGATCTGTCGGAGCGGGTTTGGAACTGGATCGAAGCCGATCAACTCAGCGACAAGTTGGTGCTGGCGCTCGAGCAGAATTCGCCGCTGGGTAAACTGCTGGCGATCGGACTTGCGAACCGCGACAAGCCGCGTGCCTTGATGGTGGAGAGACTGCAGGACGGCGGCCGTCACGTGGTGCATGAACTGGAACGCTTCTTGAACACCTTGGGTACGATTGCGGCGGTGGCGCCGCTGCTCGGCTTGCTGGGCACGGTGGCCGGCATCATCCATGCCTTCAATGCCATCACGGCCAACGGCATCGGCGATCCGCGCACGCTCTCGGGCGGCATCGGCGAAGCGCTCATCACCACCGCCGCCGGCTTGACCGTGGCCATCCCCTCGTTGATCGCGTATCGATTCCTGCGCGGCAAGGTGGAGCGCTTGGTGGTGCGCATGGAGAAGGAAGCGATGAAGCTCACCGATGCGCTGGATGAGCGCGGCGGCTACGTCGTGCGCGAACAGTGAATCTGCGACCGCGCCACCGCGAAGATCCCGAGATCAACCTGATCTCGCTCATCGACGTGCTGCTGGTGCTGCTGATCTTCTTCATGGTCTCCACCACCTTCAATCAGGAAGGGCGGGTGAAGGTACAGCTGCCGCAGTCGAGCGATACGCCCATTCCGCGCGGCACCAGCGAGCCGCTGGTCATCACGGTGACCGCCGAGGGCACGTATCGCGTCAATGAACGCACGCTCATCAACGCGAGTCCCGACACCCTGCGTGCCGCGCTCTTGAAGGAGTCGCCGCGCGACCGCGGCCCGATCACGATCCGCGCCGATGCGCGTTCCACGCATCAGGCGGTCGTCACCGCCATGGATGTGGCGGGGCGGCTCGGGTTCTCACAGCTCAACATCGCCACGGTGCACGAGGAAGCCGCTCCTTGAACGCCGCCGTCAGGCCGGCTCCGGCCGAGGCCGTGCGGCAACCCCCGGCGACCTCCTGGTCGATCTATCGCCGGCTGCTGAAATACGCCGCTCCCTACAAGGCGCAATTCTCCATCGGCCTGGTGGGCGCCATCCTGTTCGCCACGGCCAATGCCGCGCTCGTGTGGCTGGTGCGGGATTTTCTGCACGGTGCCTTCATCGAGAAGGATCCGCGCGTGCTGTGGGCAGTGCCCTTGAGCGTGGTGGGCTTGTTCAGTTTGCGCGGCATCGGCGACTATCTGGGGAATTACTATCCTGCCTGGGTGGGCCGGCAGGTGGTGAAGGGGCTGCGCCAGGATGTGTTCACGCACTATCTGCGGCTGCCGACGGCCTATCTCGATGAGCAGCAATCGGGGCACCTTCTCTCCAAGCTCACCAACAACATCGAACTGGTGGCCGCGGCGGCCACCAACGCGGCGATTTCGTTGATGAGCGACAGCCTGACCATCGTCGGCTTGATCTTCATGCTGTTCTATACCAACTGGCGCCTCGCGACCTTTTGCATCGTGGCGGCGCCGGTGATCGCGTGGCTGATGCGCATCGCGAACCTGGCGTTCCGCCGCTACAGCGAACGCATCATGAGCTCGATGGGCGACATCACCCGCGTGGCCAAGGAAGCCATTGATGCACACCGGCTCATCAAGCTCTTCAATGCCGAGGACCATCAGGCAGAGCGCTTCGAACTGGTGAACGAGCACAATCGGGCGTCGAACATGAAACTCGTGCGTGCCAAGGCGATCAGCAATCCCGTGGTGGGCGTGATCGCGGCATGCGCGCTCGCCAGCGTCATGTACGTGGCCATCCGCCAGGTCTTCACGCTCGATTTGAAGGTGGATGAGTTCTTCGCCTTTCTCACCGCGCTGGTGTCTATTCCGGGGCCGCTGCGCAGCCTCGTCAACATGAGCGGGCCGCTGCAGCAGGGTATTGCCGCCGGGCAGAGCGTGTTCGAGCTCCTGGACCAGCCGACCGAGGGCAGCGGCGGCCCGCGTGCCATCTCCCGGGCCCGCGGCGAGATCGAATTCCGGCACGTCTGCTTCAGCTACTCCGCGCAGAAGGGTGAGGTGTTGAAGGACGTGAGCTTCCACGTGCGCCCGGGCGAGACCGTGGCCATCGTCGGCCGCTCCGGCAGCGGCAAGAGCACGCTGGTCGGATTGGTGCCGCGGTTCTTCGACGTGCACTCAGGCGCGGTGCTGCTCGACGGTGTGGATGTGCGTGAGTACCGGCTGATCGACCTGCGCTCGCAGGTGAGCTTGGTGAGCCAGGACGTGGTGCTGTTCAACGACACCATCCGCAACAACATCGCCTTCAATGCGCTCGGCAAGTCGGACGCGGATCTCGCGGCGGCGGCGAACGCCGCGAACGTCATGGAATTCGTCAACCAGCAGCCGCAAGGCTTCGACACGCAGCTCACCGATCGCGGGCAGAATTTCTCGGGCGGCCAGCGGCAGCGGATTTCCATCGCGCGGGCACTCCTCAAGGATGCGCCGGTGCTGGTGCTGGATGAGGCCACCGCGGCGCTCGACAACGAATCCGAGCGGCGCGTGCAGCAGGAGTTGGCCACGCTCATGCAGGGACGAACCACGCTGGTGATCGCGCATCGGCTCTCGACCGTCGAGGGTGCGGATCGCATCATCGTGCTGGATGAGGGCAGAATCGTGGAGATGGGCACGCACCAAGAACTGAAGGCACTCGGCGGCCTGTACGCCGCGCTGCACGGGATGCAGTTCAACGCCTGAACGGCGCGCCTATGTCCGCCAACACGTGGCTGAACCAGATCTGGTACGGGCGCGCCGCGCCGCCGGTGTGGCTGCTGCCCCTGGCGGCAGTGTTCGGCGCCGTGACGGCGTTGCGCCGCTGGCTATATGCCAGGAATCTGCGCCGTTCGGTGCGGCTGTCGCGGCCGGTCATCGTGGTCGGGAACTTGAGCATCGGCGGCACCGGCAAGACCCCGCTGGTGTGTTGGCTGGTCGAGCGCCTGCAGGAACGTGGGCTCAACCCCGGCGTCGTGACCCGCGGCTTCGGCGGCTCGAATCGCGTGCCGCGGCTGGTGAGCGACGCGGACGATGCTGGGCGGGTCGGGGATGAGCCCTTGCTGATGGCGCGGCGCACGGGCGCCAAAGTGGCGATTGGCCGCCGCCGGCCGGCCGCGGCGCAGCTGCTCATCGATGCCGGGTGCGATGTGATCGTGAGCGATGACGGCTTGCAGCATTATGCGTTGTGCCGCGACGTGGAGATCGCCGTCATCGACGGCGAGCGCGGCTTTGGCAACGGGCACTTGCTGCCGGCGGGGCCCTTGCGCGAAGGCAGAAGCCGGCTGGCCGCGGTCGATGCCGTTGTGATCAACGGCGCCGGCGCGGGTGCGGCGCGCTTGGGCCTCGCGGGTGGGGTGGCGGGTGGCGGCCTGCCGACGGGGGACAGCCCACGGGGGCGCGTCTATGGCATGCACTTGCGCGCCTCGCAGGCGGTGTCGCTGCACGGTGCGGCCGCGCGGGATTTGCGCGAATTCTCAGGTGAGGAGGTGCACGCCGTGGCCGGCATCGGCAACCCTCAGCGCTTCTTCACCCTGCTGCGCAGCGTCGGCATGCAGGTGATCGCCCACGCATGGCCCGATCACGCGGTGTTCAAGTCCGCGGACATCGAGTTCGGCGACGGCCGGGCGGTGCTCATGACGGAGAAAGATGCCGTAAAATGCGCAAGCTTCGCGCGCTCGCAGCATTGGTACGTACCGGTGAGCGTCGATTTTGAGGGTGACGGCGGGGCGAGATTTCTCGAGGTCGTGACCGGCTCGTTGGCGACGTCGATGACTGAAGGAAACCATGGATAAGCGACTACTCGAATTATTGGTGTGTCCGGTGTGCAAAGGCCCGGTGCGCAGCGTCGGCAGCGGCAGCACGCAAGAATTGATTTGCCGGCCGGATCGTCTCGCCTATGCGGTGCGCGATGACATCCCCTTGATGCTCCCCGAGGAAGCGCGCGTGCTCGCCGCGGATGATCCGCTGTTGCAGCGCTAGCGGCCTGCGGTAGCGGCACGCTCTCGATGTTTCATGTGATCATTCCGGCCCGCTTTGCGGCCACGCGCCTGCCGGGCAAGCCGCTGCTCGAGATCGGCGGCCGGCCCTTGATCGAGTGGGTGTGGCAACGCGCGCGCGACAGCGGTGCGGCGTCGGTGATCCTCGCCACTGACGATGAACGCATTCGCGCCGCCGCCTTAAACTTCGGCGCCGACGTCGTCATGACCTCGCCGCTGCACGCGTCCGGCACGGATCGCATCGCCGAGGTCGTGCGCGCGCGCAGGCTCGAGCCCGAGGACATCGTCATCAACCTGCAGGGTGATGAACCCCTGATGCCCGCCGCGGTGATTGCGGCCGTGGCCGGGGCTCTTGAGTCCGCGCCGCACATCGACATCGCGACCGCCGCGGCGCCGGTGCAATCGCTTGATGAATTGCTGGATCCCAATTGCGTCAAGGCGGTGTGCAACGGCGACGGCCGCGCGTTGTATTTCAGCCGCGCTCCCGTACCGTGGCCGCGCGATCACGTGACGGACGGGCGGCCGCAGGCATTCAGCGGGGCACTGCGCCATGTTGGGATCTATGGTTACCGGGTTCGCAGTTTGCTGCAATTCGCTGCGTGGGCACCGACGCCGCTCGAGCAGAGCGAGAAGCTCGAGCAGCTCCGTGCATTGGAATACGGCATGCACATCCAGGTGGTCACGCTCGAGGCGGCGCCGCCGCCGGGGATCGACACGCCGCAGGATCTGGAGCGTGTGCGGGGGTTGTTGGGATGACCGGACTGCTCGTGCGCGGCGGCACTAAACGCAGCACGGCCACGGCGGTTAAGCTGCCAATTTCAATTTAGGTCTTAGTCCGACTCGTGCAGCTAACAGCAGCAACATATCCGCGCTGAAATCGCGCCAAACGCCCTTTACCAGTGCCGATACACGTGGTTGAGTGATCCCGAGCTCGGCGGCGGCTTTAGTTTGCGTCCAGCCTCGCTCCCGAATGTGATGGCGCAGGGCAGCCATGAGATCTGCACGCATAGCGAGCACGTGCGCTTCGGCCTCATCGAATCCGAGATCGCAGAACACGCTACGGTTGGCGGGTGTCGTATGTTGAATGTTGCGTTTGCGCATGGGTTTATTTTCCTATCTGCCCAAAGCGGCGAGCCGCCAGGTCAATGTCCGCTCTACGAGTCTTCCGAGTTTTCTTTTGAAAGCAATGAAGAACATAAACTCCCTCGGGACGCGTAGCCAAATAGATCACCCGAAATGCGCCTGTGGCATCCCGTACACGAATTTCATTGACTCCAGCACCGACGGCCCTCATGGGCTTCCAGTTCGACGGCTCGAGGCCCCGTTGCACAAAATCCAAGTTGAATCCAGCATCTCTTCGCGCTTCGTCAGGAAAGGCTTTCAAATCATCATGGCTGGAGCCAACGAAATGCAGCGGCTTGCGTGGCACCTCCATTCATGCACTATACAGGTACTAGTATAGTTATACAACTACATGTATAGCGCCTTGTGCGCGCGATTGCTCCAATTCGCAGCATAGGCGGCGACACCGCTCGAGCTCAGCGAGCCGCAGGATCTGGAGCGTGTGCAGGGGAACATCAAAGCCTTGCTGACCCATAGTTCAGTAGTGCAGACACGTCGTTGAGCACATCATCGAGGCCTGTAAAGAGAAGGTTCATCACCTCATGGGCCTGAAAAGCGCGGTTGCGACGCTGCTGGGTCTGGGCGCGCAACACGTCCATCCCAAGCAGCAGGTTCACGGCAGAGCTGGCGGCTACGAATGAGATCTGCAGCGCGGCGGCTACCGCGTTCACCGTGACGACCGGTTGTCCCAGGAGATATTCGATCAGTCTCCAGGCCGTGGCGTGGCGGCGCACACGGCGCTCTTCAAGCAGACGGTGCCAGCGCTCGGCGATGATCGCCAGCTCGCGCAGCAGATCAACCGTGTTGCGGCAGGATGCGATGGTGCACTCCAAATACAACTCGATCCACTTGTCCCACTTCAGGCGCATCTGCACGTCAAGTAACGCGTCGTAGTATTCGCGCTGGCGCAGTTTTAGAAAGCTCGCCAAATGGATGGGCGGCTCCTCTTCCGCGACAAACATCAGCGGAAAGAGAAGTCGGCCGACGCGACCGTTGCCGTCAATGAAGGGGTGAATGGCCTCAAACTGGGCATGCACGACGGGTGCGCGTGCGAGAACTCCAAGCCGATAGTGGCTCTCTGGGTCGCGCTCGGCGATGATGAGTCGATGCAGTTCGCTCATCAGCTGCGGCACCTGGTCTGCGGGCGGCGGGATGAAGCGGGCGTCTTCTATTTTAAAGCCCCCGATCCAGTTTTGGATGTTGCGCAGGTTCCCGGGCGTCGAGCGCACATTCCCCATCATGAGCTGTGCGTGTAACTTGCAGATGAACGGCACGTCCAATGCCGTCACACCTCGCTCCATAGCTTGCTGCACACCCCAGGTATATGCGCGCAGATAGTTCAACGTCACATCGGCGTCAGGATCCGCGGTCGCATCCGGCGTGCCTGATTCTAATTCGTGCAGCAGTAGGGCATCGAACTGCGTAGATGTACCCTCGATCTGGCTGCTGTCGACTGCTTCGCGTCGATTGAGCATATGCATCAGCAGTTTTGAGTACTTTGGGGCTGCACGTGCCGCGGCCGTCAGCTGCTGCATCTCTCTTACGGCTACGCCCAGCAGGGGAGAGCGGATATGCAGAAACTCAGGCGTTGGAGGTACCACGGCATAGCAGCCAGAATGTCCCGGTACGGGCACGGCGGTTGCGCGAAGACGGGGGTGGAGCGCCGATTTTTTCAGAGATAGAAACCTTGAACACGTGGGTTATTATTACGAGTTTACGGTGTGAAACTTTAATATAGAATATTTTATTTAAGCTTTCGGTCAAAGCGCGTTGATATCTTACCAGGCGCCAAGGTGGAAAATGGTCAATAAATCTAACGAAAACAAGCAGATAAGAATTTTGTTCGTCTGTCTGGGCAACATTTGCCGCAGCCCGACGGCGGAGGGCGTGTTTCGAGATTTGGTGAGAAAAGCTGGGCCGGCGCTTGAGGTGCACATCGATTCCGCCGGCACCGCGGGTTATCACATCGGCGAGGCGCCGGATCCACGCAGTCGTGGCGCAGCGCTCAAGCGCGGCATTGATATCGGCGACCTGCGTGCCCGGCAGATTACCCGCACCGACTTTACGACCTTTGATTGGATACTTGCCATGGACCGGGACAATCTGCGCGATCTCGAGGCGAAGCGCCCGAGTGACACGCGCGCGAAGCTGGCCTTGTTCCTGGATTTTGCGCCGCAAACCGGCCGCAGCGAAGTTCCGGATCCGTACTACGGCGGCGATGCCGATTTCGAGCGGGTGCTCGATCTCTGCACCGCCGCGTCGCGCGGACTTCTCCTCGCCTTACAGCATGGTCCGTAGCAGCCAGAACAGGCCGGCAGCGAGGGCGATAGACACCGGCAGGGTCAGAACCCATGCCATCGCCAGATTGCGTACCGTGGACCACTGCAGCCCCGAGTGATTCGCGACCATGGTGCCGGCGACGCCGGAGGAGAGCACGTGCGTCGTGCTCACCGGAAGTCCGTACATTTCGGCCGCACCGATCGTGGCCATGGCGACGATCTCGGCGGACGCGCCCTGTGCGTAGGTCAGATGGGTCTTGCCGATGCGCTCGCCGACGGTCACGACGATGCGCTTCCAGCCGATCATGGTGCCGAGGCCTAAGGCGATGGCGACCGCAACCTTCACCCAGGTGGGAATGAACTTGGTGGAGTGGTCGAGTTCGCCCTTGTACGCAGTCAACACCTTCTTGTCGTCGCTGCTCACGTTCAGGCTCGTGTCCTTGCTCAAGAAGCGCAATCCCTCGCTGAGCACGTACATGTCGTTACGGATGTTCACCATGGAACCCGGCGGCACGTTGGCCATGGAATGATATTCGCCCACCTGCTGGGAGACCGAGCCCGCGAGCACGGACAACGCCGAAACGCCTTCGCGCGAGATCTTGCGATCGCGCACCACCTGCATCGCCGCCGCGCGCGCATCTTTCGTGTCTTCTGTCGGCGTCGCGCTGCCGTAATGCGAGAGAGCCGTCTGCGCTTGAGCGGAGACGCTCACGAACTGCGCGACGTCGGCTTCGTGCATGGTGCGATTCAACGCATAGGCGGTCGGCACGGTGCCGATCAAGATCAACATGATGAGGCCCATGCCTTTCTGGCCATCATTACCGCCGTGGAAAAAACTGACGCCCGTGCAGGTGAGAATGAGCAGACCCCGAATCCAGAACGGCGGCGGCGTGTTGCCGTGTGGTTCCTGGTAGAGCGCGGGGATTTTGATCGTCGCTTTGAGAATCGTCAGCAGCAGCCAGGCCGCGCTGAAGCCGATCAACGGCGACACGAGCAGCGTCTCGCCGATCTTGGTCGCCTGACCCCAGTCGACACCGCTCGTACCCGATGCGCTGGTCGCCATCAGCTGGTTCATGAGTCCGACACCGATGATGGAGCCGATCAAGGTATGCGAGCTCGAGGAGGGCAGGCCGAAGTACCACGTGCCGAGATTCCAGAGGATGGCCGCGATCAGCAAGGCGAACACCATCGCGAAGCCTGCACCGCTTCCCACCTGCAGTATCAGTTCGACCGGCAACAAGGACACGATGCCGAATGCCACGGCGCCCGAAGAAACCAGCACGCCGAGAAAGTTGAAAAATCCCGACCAGATCACCGCCAAATTGGGCGACAATGAGTTGGTGTAAATGACGGTGGCCACGGCGTTCGCAGTGTCATGAAAGCCGTTGACGAACTCGAATCCCAGTGCGATCAACAATGCGATGCCCAGCAAAATATAAGGATAGGCCCTCGTATCCCGCACCACGCTCAAATCCTGCGCCAAGTGATAGCCGGCGTAGATGATGCCGCCGATGACAACCACGGCCGCGAGTACGTTGAACCAAGGATTGGATTTGTGGGTTACGAGAGGCGAGGCGGGCGCCGTGCCGTTTGATCCCAAGGATGAGTCGAGTGTGGAAACATTCGCCATGTTGATTGTCCAAATATTTGTGCGATGTAGCCCTCAAATTTTAGACGCGTAACATGAACATTTGATGACACAAGGCCATTCATGCCGTTTACTTTGTCCCATCCCGCCGCTGTCCTGCCGTTTTCGCGCGCGCTCGCGCGCTGGCGGGTTTTATCCGCGGCCGTGATCGGGTCCATGATTCCGGATTCGCACTATATTTTGCCCTGGCACACCCCGCACGGCGAGACCCACAGCGCCATCTCGTTGGTGACATATTCGCTGCCGCTTGGTTTGCTGGTCTATTGGATCTTTCAATATCTCGTCAAGTTGCCGATGATCGAACTGTTGCCCGACGGCGCCTATGCACGCTGGCGTCCCTACGAGTCGCGGGCATCGATGCGCAGCCTTCGGCAGTGGTTGCTGGCGGCCTGCGGAGTTCTGGCCGGTGCATTCTCGCATTTGGTGTGGGACGCGTTCACCCATGAAGGCGCGCGCGGCGTGCGCATGCTGCCCGCGCGCGACGAGCCTGCAGTTGACATTGGCCACCATCATTTGATGTTCGCCCGGCTGGTGCAGGATTTGAGTTCGTTGCTCGGATTGGCCGCGGTCTTGGTGATGATCTGCTACGGTCTGCGCCGCGGCCGCGAGCAGCCCATTGCGAACCGCAGGCTGTCTCATCCCGAGCGCCGCATATGGACCCTCTGCTGCGTGTCCATCACGCTCGCCTTGTTTGCATCCTTCCTCGTCTTGGGACGCTGGTTGGACACCTATCCTTACGGCTTGACCTCGATGTTATATGTCTCGGCAATAGCCAGCCTGCGTGCGCTGGCCACCGCCGTCATTCTCGTTGCCGCCGCGATGCAGGTGCGGTTGCGCAACTGACCCACGGGCGGATCAGCTCATCATCGCTCTTCGGGCCCCGGACGCGGTACCTCTGCCGGCGCAGAGGACCACACCACGTACTTGTCGCCTCCGCCCGCAGCGGCAGGCGGTGCTGACGGAGGAGCCGAGGGAGCCGGCGCCTCGCGCGGCGGCGGCGCCTCACGTGGTGCCGTTTCGGGGCTGGGAGCGCTGAAGCTCGGGCTCGGGCCTGATGCGCCGTTCGCACCTTGATCGGGCCTGGCCTGGTCCTGACGCGGGCCACCCTGTTGCGGCGGGCTACCTGGGTCCGGACGAGCCTGCTCAGGGCGTCCTTCGCCGCCGCCATCGCGCCCGCGGCCACGCCCGCGGCGTCGCCGGCTGCGGCCGCTGCGTTCGCCACCCTCGCCGCGCGGCGAGGCGTCCTGGCGTGGACCCGAGTCTGGACGTCCGCCTTCAGGTCGGGACCCCGAGACTGGACGACCTGCGGCATCCGGGCGGCTTGCCTCGGGGCGTGCCTGGCCCAGCTGCGGGCCACCTTGGTCGGGGCGAGCTTGCGGCGGTCCACCTTGATCCGGGCGGCCCTCCGGGCGCGCCGCCGCCTCGGGGCGGGGTCCTTGATCAGGCCGTGCCGCCCGATCGGGTGAGGGTGCACCATCCGGACGCCGCGGGCCGGCATCGCCCCGCGGACGGTCGCGGCGCGGATCGCGGGGGCCATCCCTGCGCGCGTTACGGTCGCGGTCTCTATCCCGGTCGGGGCGGTTGCGGTCGCGCTCGTTGCGGTAGCGGTCATGACGCGCATCGCGATGCGCGGGCCGGTCACGAGGTGCCTGAGGCGCTGTGGCAGGTTCTACAGTCGATGCAGCCACGGGTGCGCCGGTGCCGAACAAGAAGCGCCACATCCTGACGAAGATACCGGCCTGCGGCACCACGGGCGCCACCACCGGCTCAGGGGCAGGTGCGGCGACCGCCACGGGCTCGGGAATCGGAATCGGGATGATGGGCGCCGCCGAGGCGGGCAGGATGCTCGGCACCAGGGGTACATCGCCGGGCGGCTTCTTGTCGCGATTGCCGATGTTCGAATCATCCACGGCGGGTTGCTCCGCCATCTGGTAGCTGACCGTGCTGTTCTCGGGCAGCTCCTTCTCGTCGTCGCGAATGCGGCGCAGCGTATACGCGGGCGTCAGCATGTGCGGATTCGGCACGATCACCAGCGAAACCTTGTCGCGCACTTCGATTTGCTTGAGCTGCTCGCGCTTCTCATTCATCAGATACGTGGCCACATCGACCGGCACCTGGGTGATGACGCGGCCGGTGCGCTCCTTGCGCGCCTCCTCGCCGATCAGGCGCAGGAGCGCGAGGGACATCGATTCGACGCTGCGGATGTTGCCCATGCCGCTGCAGCGCGGGCAGTTGATGTGGGTGGTTTCGCTCAACGCCGGGCGCAAGCGCTGGCGCGACAACTCGAGCAGGCCGAAGCGCGACAGGCGCCCCAGTTGAATGCGCGCGCGATCCATCTTGACCGAGTCACGCAGCATGTCCTCGACCGCACGCTGGTTCGCGGTCGATTCCATGTCGATGAAGTCGATGACGATGAGGCCGCCGATGTCGCGCAAGCGCAGCTGGCGGGCGATCTCCTCGGCCGCTTCCAGGTTGGTGTTGCGCGCCGTGGCTTCGATGTCGCCGCCGCGGGTGCTGCGCGCCGAGTTGATGTCGATCGACACCAACGCTTCCGTGTGATCGATCACCAGGCTGCCACCGGAAGGCAGATTGACCTTGTGCGCGTAGGCCGACTCGATCTGACTTTCGATCTGGTAGCGCGTGAAGAGCGGCACCGGATCTTGATACAGCTTGAGCTTGCGCTGCGCATCCGGCGGCATGAAGCGCTGCATGTACTCTTGAGCCTTCTGAAAGGCTTCCTCATCATCGATCAGGCATTCGCCCACGTCATCGGAGAAGTAATCGCGCAGTCCGCGGGTTACCGCGTCGCTCTCCTGAAAAATCAGGAAGGGTGCGGGCCTGCCGTCATTGGCCGCCACGATCGCATCCCAGGCGGTCTTGAGATTGTTCAAATCCCACTGCAGCTCTTCGGTGCTGCGCCCGACGCCGGCGGTACGCACGATGGCACCCATGCCGTCGGGTATCACCAGCCCGTTCATGGCGTCGCGCATCTGCTCGCGGTCCTCGCCTTCGATGCGGCGTGAGACGCCGCCGGCGCGCGGGTTGTTCGGCATCAGCACCAGGAACCGGCCGGCGAGGCTGATGAAGGTGGTGAGTGCCGCGCCCTTGTTGCCGCGCTCTTCCTTCTCCACCTGGACGATCAATTCCTGGCCTTCGCGCAGCAGGTCCTTGATGTTCATCCGGCCTTGGGATGGATTTTGCGCCTGGAAGTAATCCTTCGAGACTTCCTTCAGCGGCAGGAAGCCATGGCGCTGCGCGCCGTACTCGACGAAGGCGGCTTCGAGGCTCGGCTCTACGCGGGTGACGCGACCCTTGTAGATGTTGGATTTCTTCTGTTCCCGGGAGGGAATCTCAATCGATAAATCGTATAGCTTTTGACCGTCGACCAGTGCGACTCGCAGTTCTTCTTCTTGAACTGCGTTGACGAGCATTCTTTTCATGTGCCCCAACTAAGGTGGTAGGGGCCGAGGAGAGCTTGAGAATAGAAACCGGGGAAAAACCCGTGGATACGACAAAGTATGGGAGTCGGCCGAGCGCGGTAAACGCGACCGGTATCCACTCCATCAATGTAAGCCAAAACGTATACGGCAAGCCCGGGGCCTTGATTCTCGGTTAACCGCTTGTCAGACGCCGAGGCCGATGCTTACGTCAGCCTGCGCGCGTCCGTCTCATCGGCCGAGCGATGGTCTGGACTTCCAGAACCAACTAATATGCGGCTCCCCACCTTTGAATGGGGGGCCACGGAAAACCTGTGTCTAATTGCAATGCTTTGATTCAGGCAATGCCCTTCAAAGGTTTATGCGCCTGACACGGTGATGACACGTTACCATGGCACCCCTTGAGGGTCAATATAATCAATACGTTAGATAAGGCGTTGGGCGGTCACACAATATCATGAGCATTCCGATGACCGATTCCCCCCGTGCGCAGGGCCCGAAAACCCCGCTGACGCTGCACACGATTACCGCCGATGAAGCCGGTCAGCGGATCGACAATTTTCTCATGCGTCACTTCAAGACGGTGCCGCGCAGCCGTGTCTACCGGCTGCTGCGCAAGGGAGAGGTGCGGGTCAATCGCAAGCGCATCGATGCCGAATATCGCATTCAAGAGGGTGATGAGGTGCGGCTGCCGCCGGTGCGCATGGCCACCGCGGAGGAACTCGCGCGCCCCTCGAGCAGCCTGACCGAACTCATCGAGGGCGCCATCATTTTCCAGGACAAGCACCTGTTGGTGCTCGACAAACCGCCGGGCGTGGCGGTGCATGGCGGCAGCGGCATGAGCTTCGGCGTGATCGAGAGCCTGCGTGCCTCGCGGCCGCGCGAGACGCTGGAGTTGGTGCACAGGCTCGATCGCGACACCAGTGGATGTCTCTTGGTGGCGCGCGACCGCAGTACCCTGACGGCACTGCATGCCCTGATTCGCGACGGCGGCATGCACAAGACGTACATGGCGCTGGTCGCCGGCAGCTGGCAGTTGGGCACCAAGCGCATCGATGCGCCGCTCGCGACCGACAATCGCCAACATGGCGAGCGTCACGTGCGCGTCGCCGCCGCGGGCAAGGATTCGGTGAGCATCTTCAAGCCGGTGCAGTTCTTCGGCGCGCTCGCGACGCTCATGGAAGTCGACATCCCGACCGGACGCACGCACCAGATTCGGGTGCATGCCTCGTTTGCCGGGCACCCGCTGCTCGGCGATGACAAGTACGGCGACCGCGAGCGCAATGCCGCGCTCAAGGAACAGGGTTTGAAGCGCACCTTCCTGCATGCCCAGTCGATCGCGTTCGAGTGGCCCGGCACGGGCGTGCCGTTCCATGTGAGCGCGCCGCTGCCCGCCGATCTGTCGGCCGTCATCGATGCCATCACCCCGATGAAGCGCAAAGCGCCCAGGCCCAAGTCGGATAAGCGGGGCGGCCAACCGCGGGGCGGCCAACCGCGCGGGGCGCCCAACCGCGGGGCGCCGAAGCGCGGGGCGGCCAAGCGCAGCAATCGATCAGGGTAAATCGAAACCCACGGTCCGCAGCGTTGCCGCCAGACGTATCAGCGGCAAGCCGATCAACGCACTCGGATCGACGCTCACGATCGATTCACAGAGCGTGATGCCGAGGCCCTCGCTCTTGAAGCCTCCGGCGCAATCGAGCGGCATCTCGCGGGTCACATACCGTTCTATCGTGGCGTCATCCAGCAGGCGAAACATGACCCGCGTGGTGTCGATGAACTCGAGCGGCGCCGCATCCTTCATCACCACCGCAACCGCGGTCAGAAACGTGACCGTCTGACCGGAACAGTGCCGCAATTGGTCGATGCACGCCGCAACGCTGCCGGGCTTGCCCAAGATGGTCTCGCCGTCGGCGGCATCCGTACGCACCGCCACCTGATCTGAACCGATGACGCAGGCGTCAGGGTGTGCCGCGGCGACGGCCATGGCCTTTTCCCGCGCCAGACGAACCACCAAGGCGGCCGCCCGTTCGCCGGAAATGATGGCTTCATTCACCCCCGGGGGGATGCACAGGAAGGGCAACCCCAACCTGTGCAGCAACTCGCGTCGGTATTTTGAGGTCGAGGCCAGAATAAGTTCGGGTGGAGACTTCAAAAACAAAGACTTGCACCGGATTCGTTTTGACAGAGGTGGGAAGCGGCCCTATTATACGCGGCCCATGGCAGCGGGCTTGCCTGACCGAGTCGATTGTGCGCGTCTGGCCGCGGAGGCCGCGGTCTTGCAGCGTGTCTACGAATTGGGCGAGTTGCCCCGGCTGAAAGATTTGCTGGCGGACGGCAACGGTAGCGTCAGCGTAACCTTCGCCTTCGAGAATGTTGCGGCGGGTCGGGCGGGCGCGACGGTGGAGATGGCGGCGAAGCCGAATCTGATCTGCCAGCGATGTCTGCAGGGATTCCCCTTCGCGGTTTCCGGGAAGAGTGAAATTGAATTCGCCGGCAGCGAGGATGCGACGCCGGTAGAGTCGCGGCGCGAGATTTACGTGATGCAAGAGGGCCGGGTCTCGTTGCGCGAGCTGGTCGAGGAAGAAGTGTTGCTGGCCTTGCCGATTGCTGCGGCGTGCTCTGTGCCCGAGAGCTGCGGCAGGGCGCCGGCGCTCGAGAATGACAAGTCTCGGCCGTTTGCCGGACTTGAGAAATTGTTGAAGAAAACTTGATAGGACATTAGCACCCATGGCAGTTCAAAAAAGTAGAAAGACCCCGTCCAAGCGCGGCATGCATCGCTCGCATTCGGCACTCTCGGCGCCGGCGGTATCGATCGACGCCAAGAGCGGCGAGACGCATTCACGCCACCGCATTTCGCGCGATGGTTTTTATCGCGGCAAGAAGGTTTTGCAGACCAAGGCAGACGCGGCGGCGGCTGAAGAATAGGTGCCGAGGCCGGCGGTTCGCCGACCGCCAATTCATTCCGCTCCACGCACGTGACTGCGCCGCTGCATATCGCCATCGACGCCATGAGTGGCGATCGGGGAGCATCGGTTTCGGTGCCCGCGGCGCTGGCTGCGGCCCGCGAATTCCCCGAGGTGCGCTTCACGCTGATCGGCCGTCAGGCCGAACTCGAGCGCGAACTTGCCGGAACCGCGCCCGCCAACGTCGCCTGCCTGCATGCGTCCGACGTGGTGGAAATGACGGATCACCCGCGTGAGGCGCTGCGGCGCAAGAAGGATTCCTCCATGCGGCGCGCGCTCGACCTGGTCAAGGCGCGCGATGCGCACGCCTGCGTCAGCGCCGGCAACACCGGCGCCTTGATGGCGACGGCGCACTTCGTCTTGAAGATGCTGCCGGGGGTCGAGCGGCCCGCCATCGTGTCCATCATTCCCTCGCGTACCGGCCACACCTACATGCTCGATCTCGGCGCGAATGCCTCCTGTACGCCGGCGCACCTGCTGCAATTCGCCATCATGGGTTCGGTGCTCGCGGCCGACTTGGAAGGCGCGCACGAGCGGCCGCGCGTCGGACTGCTCAACATCGGCGAAGAGGAGATCAAGGGCAACGAGATCGTGCAGGCGGCGAATGAGCTGCTGGCGGCAGCCGACATCAACTATGTCGGCTTCGTCGAGGGGCACGACATTTTCTCGGGCAGGGTGGATGTGGTGGTGACCGATGGGTTCACCGGCAACGTCGCGCTCAAGGCGATCGAAGGGGCCGCACGGCTCATTACCGACACCTTGCGCGAGGAATTGACGCGCACCCCCCGGCGCAAGCTCGGTGCACTGATCGCCAAACCCGCCTTCGATGCGCTGCGAACACGCTTGGATCCGAGACGCTACAATGGCGCCAGCATGGTGGGATTGAACGGCATCGTCATCAAGAGTCACGGCGGAACCGATGTATTCGGCTTCCAGCGGGCCATCGAGGTGGCGGTATTGGAGGCACGCAACGGCGTACCGGCGCAAATCACGGAGCGTCTCGGCGTATCACGCGGAGCTTGAAGGATTTCAATGTACGCACGCATCGCCGGCACCGGCAGCTACTTGCCGGAAAAGATTCTGACCAACGCCGATCTGGCGGCGATGGTCGACACCAGCGATGAGTGGATTCGCACCCGCACCGGCATCTCCCAGCGTCATGTTGCCGCCGACGGCGAGACCACCACGGACTTGGCCGAGCACGCGGCGCGGCGTGCGCTCGAGGCAGCGGGGGTCAGCGCCAGCGAGGTGGATTTGATCTGCGTCGGCACCACGACGCCGGACTTGGTGTTTCCCAATGTCGGCACGCTGCTGCAGGATCGGCTCGGCATCCACGGTTGCCCGGCGTTCAGTCTGGAAGCCGCCTGCACCGGATTCGTCTACGCCTTGAGCGTGGCCGAAAAATTTGTGCGGCTCGGCGAGTCGAAGTGCGCGCTGGTCGTGGGAGCGGAGACCCTCACCCGCATCGTCGACTGGAAGGATCGCGGCACGTGTGTGCTGTTCGCCGATGGCGCGGGAGCGGTCGTGCTCAAGCCCTCCGAAGAACCCGGGATCATCAGCACGCGGCTGCACTCCGACGGCAAGTACAAGGACCTCTTGTTGTATCCCGACGGCGTGTCCAGGGGATTTCATCTGGTGCGCGAGGGAAAAGCCGGCGTGCAGATGAAGGGCAACGAGGTCTACAAAGTGGCGGTCAATACGCTGGGCGCACTCGTGACCGAGACCTTGAGCGCCAACAACATCCGCAGAGATCAGCTGGACTGGCTCATTCCCCACCAAGCCAACATCCGCATCATCGAAGCCATCGCCAAGCGGCTCGAACTACCGATGAGCCGGGTGATCGTCACCATCGACACGCAGGGCAATACCTCGGCGGCCTCCGTGCCCCTGGCGCTCGACACGGCGGTGCGCGACGGGCGCGTGAAGCGCGGCCAGCTGTTGCTGCTCGAGGCGTTCGGCGGCGGGTTTACGTGGGGTTCGGCGCTGGTGCGCTACTGAGGGCCAGACTCACGTAGCCCAGTGCTGCTTAGGAGGCACGCTCAGCCGGAACGCCCTTCCATAAAAAAACGCCGCGGGATTTCCCGCGGCGTTCTTTAAGACTCGACAATGATGACGAGTTTTACTTCGACACAGACTTCTTGAACATGCGATCGATCTTCTCGTTGATCGCCTCGATGGCGGTCGAGTTCGACTGCGCGGTCGACAGCGCTTGGTTCGCCGTGCTTTGCGCGCCGGAGGCGGCAGAGCTGGCGGCAGCGGCGGCGGAGCTCGCGGCGGCGGCGTCGCTGGAGGCCTTCGCGGTGTCGCCCTGCAACTTGGTGACCTGAGACTTCAGATCATCGATCTGTGCTTGAAGCGGCTTAAGGTCGGTGCAGCCGGCGAATGCGATGACGCAAGCAGCGGCAACCGAGGCCTTCAGTGTGGTGGTCAATGTCATATCAATATTCCCCTAGGGTTAATTCATTCGTATCGGAAAAGTCCGAAGTGCTGTCACGGCAAGAGCCCCCGTCACGCAGTCAGGCCCGTCTGTATGGCAACACAGTCCGACATGAAGCCAAAATCGCGAGTTGATTGCAACTGAAAAAACACCATTTGTCGTTTCCAGGCGACGCATTTTGCCGTAATAAACGGCTGACAAATTAAAACCTCATTAAGAATTTTCGAGCGCGAACGGGAATCTCGCGACGCGTTTGATCTGTGAAGTGGTCGGTTTTTTTAGGGTCCTCTTGTCAGACTCACGAGACTGTATATAATGCCAGTCACTGTCTACATATACAGGTGACGCAATGACAGACTTGACCCCTCGTCAAACCCAAATCTTACGGCTCATTCAAGACGCGATCTCGGAAAGCGGCATGCCGCCGACCCGCGCGGAAATTGCCCGTACCTTAGGCTTCAAATCTCCGAATGCCGCCGAGGAGCACCTGCGCGCCCTGCAGCGCAAGGGAGTGATCGATCTGATACCCGGCGCATCCCGCGGCATCCAGCTGAAAGACATTTTACGTGAACAATTGGGGTTGCCCCTCGTCGGCCGCGTCGCTGCCGGCCGCCCGATCCTGGCCGAGGAGCACATCGAAAGGCGCTACCAAATCGATCCGAAGCTCTTCCAGCCGCAACCGCACTACTTGCTGAAGGTGCAGGGCATGAGCATGAAGAATGCGGGCATCCTGGATGGCGATCTGGTGGCGGTGCATCGCACGCCCGAGGTACGTAACCGGCAAATCGTGGTGGCGAGGTTGGAAAACGAGGTGACCGTGAAACGCTACCGGCAAGAAGGCACCATCGTGTGGTTGCTGCCGGAGAACTCTGATTTCGAGCCCATTCGCGTGGACCTCAAGGAGCAACCCATGATTATCGAAGGCGTAGTCGTCGGAGTGCTGCGTCGTGGTAAAGACGTGGATGCCGCGTGAGGCAACGTCACTCGCGGATATATTGGCCGATGCACGCGTCTGGAAGTTAAAAGACGCCTCGGCTGCCCCCGCTCGTCCGGTTTGGTCCACCGGGAGAAGCTCGCTCGATGCGCGCTTGCCGGGAGGCGGGTGGCCGACGGCGTCGCTCATCGAGGTATTGCTCGAGGATACCGGTCTCGGTGAAATCCAGCTGTTCTTGCCGGCCTTGGTGGCATGCCAAGGAAGAATGGGATCTCCCTGGCTCATCTGGATCGCGCCTCCCTATGAGCCTTATGCGCCCGCTCTAGCGCAGCAGGGCATCGAGTTGAATCGCTTGTTGGTGGTACGGCCGCCATCCGCCACCGAGGCTTTATGGGCCGCAGAGCAAGCGCTGAGCTCCGGTGTCTGCGCAGCCGTATTGCTTTGGCTTGCGGGTACGGATGATCGCTGGCTACGACGTCTGAAGCTCGCAGCGGAGGCGGGCGGTGCGCTCGGCGTGCTATTTCGTCCCGCACGACATCGCTACGAATCCTCGCCCGCCGCGTTGCGCTTGGTGATGTCCAAGGGTGAGAACAAC
>Ga0116228_10000867_pt1 | contig 24143 bp, 20 predicted proteins | sample S1TSphfallax_2_FD_89694 | JGI IMG/M metagenome (GOLD analysis project Ga0116228, IMG submission 89694) | Host-associated microbial communities from peat moss isolated from Minnesota, USA - S1T2_Fc - Sphagnum fallax MG | ecosystem: Host-associated > Plants > Peat moss > Unclassified | place...
CGATTCGGCTTCGCAGGCGATCGCGCCTTCGAACCCGTGGGCAGCTTTTCCGGCGGCGAAAAAGCACGCCTGACGCTGGCCCTGCTGGTCGCCCGCAGGCCCAATCTGTTGTTGCTGGACGAGCCCACCAATCACCTCGACATCGACATGCGTCACGCGCTCACCGTCGCGTTGCAGAGCTTTGAAGGCGGTTTGGTGGTCGTGTCGCACGACCGCCATCTGCTCAAGTCGGTGGCCGACACGCTGTGGCTCGTGGCCGACGGCAAGGCGAACCCCTTCGAGGGCGATCTCGACGATTATCAGAAGTGGCTGCAGTCGCGCGCGAAGGCACCGCGGGAATCGCGGGAATCGCGCCCATCGCAGCCGGCCAAGGCGCCACGCACGCGTGACCCCGCCGCAAAATTGCGCAAGCAGCTCGAGCAAGTTGAACAGCGCCTCGAGCAGCTCGCCGCCGAGCGGCGATTTCTGGAGGCACAGGAATCGGCAGCCGAGGATCCGAGCCTCGCCCGGCGCCGCGCCAATCTGATCCGCGATGCGGCCGTGCTCGAAGAGCAGTGGATGCAAATCGGCACGGCGCTCGAGGACGCGGAGAACTGACGAGCAATCACCTCGACCTAGACAGGTCTTGGGCGCCTCACCGAGCCACGCCTCATCGAGCTCCTACCCGCAGGGCTCGATCGGCTTGAACTCCACGCGGCGGTCGAGCATGTCGCTCGCGTCATCGCGGCCGGTACCGATGAGATTCTCACGCGACCCCACGCCGAAGGCGACGGTCCGCTTCTTCAGCGACGGCTCATCGCCCTCCAATCGCGACTGGACGTATTCGGCGCGCAACAGCGAGAGGCTGTCGTTCATGGCAGCGGGTCCGGTTGGACTGGTATGTCCCACGACCTGCAGGCAGGTCTTGGTGGAGACGGCGTGATTGGCGATCTGCTGCAGCCACGAGTCGTAGTTGGCGCTGAATGCAGTGTCACCGGCAAAGCGCACCGAACCCGGGCGGAACAGTATTTTCACCGCAAGCCGTTTGGTGCGAATGCCGTAATCCACCAGATCGCCGAAGGCGGCGGCGGCCTGGGTGGTGCGACCCAGCTTGCCCAAGCTCAAGTAGATGCCGTTGTAAACCCGCAGTTGATCGCCGGCCGGCGTCTTACGGGCCGTGGTAAAGAGGTCGAGAGCTTCGGCATAGCGGCCTTCGTCATAGGCCTCACTGGCCTCGGCGACCAGCGCTGCGGCCAGCAATCCTTCGAAATATTCCGGTTTGATCGGATCGCCGACCTTGCTTGCCTGACAGGTGGCGATATAAGCCTTGACGCTGGGATCCTCGGTCCACACCGGGCTGTCCGCGAATACCGCCGTGGGAGTCGAGTCCGCCTCGACGATCGGCACACGCACCACCTGCTTGGCAATGACCTTGCCGGTTTTCAGATCGCCCATGACCAGGCAGAAGCGAAAATATTCGCGCTCGCCGCCGCTGGTTTGCATCTTGGCAGTCACCGGCGTGAACGTACCCACCATGATGCGCGGCTCGCGTCGCAACGCGTCGGGATCCAGAGGCCGCACGGCGTACTGCGGAAACTCGTTCTTTGCCATCGCCAGGATGCGATCTTGAATACTGCGTGTGGCTTTGGATTGGTAGCCTGTCATCCCGTCGATCAAGGGGTCGATGACGACGGTGGCCGGCGTCCCATCCGGCGACGGCGCATTGTGCAACACGGCGTGTGCGGCGAAATCGACCGCTTCAGCGAAAGGCATCACCGGCGGTAGAGGTGGCGGGGTCGGCGCGGGCGGCGGGGAAGAGGGCGCAGCGGCAGCGGGAGGCGCAGCAGCCGGCGCGGCTACCGGCGGCGTCGGTGCGGAAGGCGCGGGGGCGCTCGTCGGCTCGGCGGCGCCTTGCACCGCGGGCTCATCGACAACCGGCGTCTGCTTACATCCTGCTGCGGCGATAACGAGCGCCGCGACTGCCAAGACGTTGCGCAGCATATCGACTACACCATGATCAATTGCATTTTTCTTTGACATAAGCCCGGTCCTGATCATTGAGAACATCCCCCAGTTGTGCGCGCTCGATTATCGACTGGCAGCGCCTAGTTTGCTCGGAATTTAAAGTCACCGGGCGGTTCGCCGGGGCACCCGTCGTGCCGGCACTCGACGCTGTCGTGGCCGCCGGTGTCATTGTCCCTGCCGCAGTCGGCGTTGATGAAGCTGGGACCGCAGGGTAAGTGTCTCTGCCGTTGTGCTGCCCTGCCTGCGCCGCCGCCGACGGAGCGGCGGCACTTTGCAACAGCTTCATTCGGTTTGCGGCCAGCTGCGCAAACTCACCTTGCGGGTAACGATCGAGATACGCGCGGAATTCAGCTGCGGACCGGCTGTTCTTGATGGATTCCCAAAACTCCAATTCCATCTGGCGCGGATCCACGCCCACGACCGCCGCCGGGACAGCCTGCGTGTGAAAATAAAAATCTCCCTGCACCGAGGCCTCGGACCACGGCGTCTGCGCATTACGCGTATCGGCTCTGACGCCGGTAATGACCTTCTTGAACATCTGTTCCAGGGGCACATTGGGTTGCGACATGGCCTTGAGCAGCTCTGCGGTAAAGACTCCGTTGGCGCCATTGTTGCCATCCTCGGCGGTCTGACCGGGCGCCGCCGCATATGCGATGAAGGTGCCGCTGGGCGCATCGATGCGCGCCAGTCCCCGCGCGACGCTGCGAGTTCTGCGCAAGGGGTTGTCACGGCAGGCATCGAGAATCACGATGTTCATTTCGTTTTGCGCCGCCTGCATGGCGTGCAGCACGCGGTTTACGTCGAAAGCGTTGGCCTCCAGATCGGCGGTGGTCTCGATCTCGGCGTCCACCGGAATCAGATAGTTGGCGCCGTCCGATTGCACACCGTGCCCGGCGTAATAGAAAAGACCCACGGAATGGGGATCGCGGATGATCTTCGCAGAAAATTCGTCCACCGCCCGATAGAAATCCAGGCGCTTGGCGTTCAGCCTGACGATGGTTTGGAAGCCCGCGTCCTGCAACGCACGTTGCATGGCGCCGGCATCATTGGCGGGATTCGCCAGCTTGAGATTGGCATTTGCATAGTTGCTGTTGCCGATGATGAGCGCGACGCGGGTCTCGGCGGACGCGGTGCAGGCATAGAGAAGCAACGCCAACAAAATCCACGAGGTCGAGCGGCACTGCCTATCCGTTGAGAGTGCTGTGAAATTCGGCATCGCCGGCGAGTGTGATGCAAACGCGGCTGCCTATCAACCGAGCCTCGGTGCAACCGAGCCTAAGTGCGGTCAAGCATCTATTGAGGCGAACTCGTTTCGGACGCCAGGGCCGCCGAGCAACCGGCGGCCAGCTGCAGCAGCGCCTGGTCGGCGGCGCCTTCGTAGGCCGCCACGATGGCGCCCATCCGATTCTCCGTGGCCGGCTGGCGGGCATCGGCTTCGAAACGCGCGATGACGCGTCTCTCGCCCGAACTGCCGATGCGCGCCAGGAGGTGCACATGCACGGTCGGCGGACTGCCGCCCGGATTGCCACCAGGGCGAGCAACGGTATATTCGGCCTGAAAATCCGTCACGTCGATCTCGAGCCAATAGGCACTGGCGAAGGCAGTCGCGTCGGCGCTGACATTGCGCAGTCCCGCGCGTGACTGAAAGAAACTCACCGCCAAACCTTGGATGACTTCGTCAAGAGGCGCGCTCCAGCGCGCGTCCGCGAAATAATCCAGGCGCCGGTCCGGGTACAAAGCGGCAATGCGATCGGTATCCAATCCGGCGCGCACGAGCGGCCTGAGAACCGCCAGATTCGCCATGAGCTCAGTGCCCGACGTCGCGGCGACCCCGGTCACAGTAACGGGATCAGCCGTGGCCGCCGCGGCAGGGGCCGCCCGTGCTGCCGAAAGCAAGTACAGGGTGGGTGGCGCCACCTGGGTCTTGAACAGGGATCCCGCACAGCCGCCCAAGATCAAGGCCGGAGCCAAGAGCCGGAACAGGCGATTGCGTGTGGGCGAATCGCCCTTCACGGCGGCACCTCGACGCCGCGATAGTTGGATTCGTAGATCAGCTGCGATGGATTCGCCTTGAGGCTGCGGGACAGATCCCGGAAATCGCGGGCTGCCTGCCGGCTCTCGCGCAGCAGCTGCTCGAACTCCGGCAGGCTTTGGCGCGTGAACCGCGACAGTCCCGGTTCATTGTCGAGCACGAAGCGGTCGAGCCGTTCCGAGGTCTTCTGCAGCGTTGCTGCAACCTGGTGCATGTCTGCGGCCGCGGCAGCGATATCCGGTGCGGCGTGCTGCACGACGCCGTGCACATCGGCCGCGACGCCCTGCACCTCCTGTGTGGCCTTGCGCACATCCGCCACCAACGATTGCAGGTCGCGCACGGTGTCGGGCAGGCGATCGCTGGCCTTGCGCGCATTGTCCAGCGTGGCGCTGAAGGCGCGCACGTTGTCGTCGCTGAACACGCGGTTGAATCGGTCGACGAGTTCGACCATACGGGTCGCCAGCGCCGGCAGCGTGCTCAGCAAGACATCGATGTTGGACCGGCCGGACCCGATGACCGGAAAGCGGTGTCCCTGTGGCAGCGGCCCCGTCGATGTCGCCTTCGGATCCTCCTCCAGATCGATGAACAGCAGGCCGGTGACGCCTTGCAGACTCAAGGTTGCCTGTGTGCCGGCATCGAGCGGCGCGGTGTTATCCACATCCGCGATGACCTGCACGCGTTTACGCTGCTGCGGATCGAGCGCGATGCTGTCGACCTTGCCGACGTCGACGCCGAGGTAGCGCACCGGACTGCCCGCCGACAGCCCGCCGACCGAGCCGTCGAAGTAGATCTCGTAGCGCAGGTAGGTCCGCTTGTCCTCCTGGCCGCTGTACCAAAACACGAACGACACCGCCATCGCGACCACCAACAGCACGAAGGCGCCGACAGCGACGTAATTGGCATCCCTATCCACCTGCTACCGCCACTCCCTGTGCTGCTGCTGTGACCTCACTCGTTGCGACTCCCTGCGCTTCCGCCGCGCGCGCCCGCGGCCCGTGGAAATACGCGCGAATCCAAGGGTGCGGATTTTGCATCATGCCGTCCAGCGTATCGCTGATCATCTTGCCGTCGACGATGACTCCCACCCGGCTGCAGGTTCGGAACAAGGTATCCAGATCGTGCGTGATCATCACCACCGTCAATCTTAGCTGGGCATGCAGATACAACAGTAGCTCATCGAAGGCTGCCGCGGAAATCGGATCGAGGCCCGCGGTCGGCTCGTCGAGAAACAAGAGCTGCGGCTGCAGCGCCAGGGCGCGTGCCAGCGCCGCGCGCTTGATCATGCCGCCGGACAGCTGCGATGGGTACTTGGCGGCAACGTCCGGCGTCAGTCCCACCATCAGCAGATTCATTTCCGCCAGCTCGTCCAGTGTCTTCTCCGACAGGGAATGATGTTCGCGCAGCGGCAATTGGATGTTCTGCGCGATGTTCAGCGAACTGATCAAGGCACCATTTTGGAAGGTTACGCCGAAGCTCTGCACCATCGCGCTGCGATCCTCTGCCGCGAGCTTGTCGACGTCGCGGCCATAGAGCGCCACCGTGCCCGCGTTCTGTTGGTGCAATCCCAATATCGAACGCAGCAGTACCGATTTGCCGGCTCCGGAGCCGCCGACCACGCCGAATATTTCGTTTTGGCGCACTTCCATGTCCAGATTTTCATGCACCACCTGCGCGCCGAAGCGATTGCACAACCCCTGCACGCGAATCACAGGATTGAAACCGGTGTCGAGCATCAGAAGTCGATTTGCACGAACAGTACCGCGAACACCGCATCCGCGAGGATTACGAAGAATATCGATTGCACCACGGCTACCGTGGTCAGACGGCCCAGTTCGCGCGCCGAGTCGCGCACCTCCATGCCGCGATAGGTACCGACGATGGCGATCAACAGCGCGAATACGGGCGCCTTGATCAAGCCCGACCAGAACGTCGTGGGCGCGAGCGACTCCTGCATCCGGCTGATGAACTGCGGCAGCGGAATGTGCAGATTCACCAGGGACAACAGGCATCCGCCCGCCAGTCCCATCGCATCCGCGATGACCGTCAGGCCGGGCAACACCAGCACCAACGCCAGCACCCGCGGCAGCACCAGTACCTCGATGGGATTGATGCCCATGGCACGCAATGCGTCGGTTTCCTCGTTGAGTTGCATGACGCCGATCTCGGCCGCGAAGGCGCTGCCGGAACGGCCGGCAACGATGATGGCGGTGAGGAGCACTCCCATCTCGCGCAGCACGGCGATCGTCACCAGATCGACGACGAAAATGTCCGCCCCGAAGCGCGACAGCTGCTGCGCGCCGAGGTAGGCCACGATCACGCTGATGAGAAATGCGATCAGCGAGACGATGGGAATGGCGGTGATGCCGGTTTCATACATGTGGCGCACCAGCGATGAACCGCGCAGCGCAGCGGGCCGCGTGAAAGCCTGGCCGAAAACCGCGGCAATGCGGCCGAAGTATGCAACGACGCCGCGGGCGTTGCGCCCTTGAACGACGGCCCAAAGCCCAAGCCCGCCCACCACGCCTTCCAGGGTCGTGGTGTTGCCGGGGTTGATGCGCGCGGCCTGCCGTAGTGATCCAAGCCTCTGCAGCAGCGCCAGATAATGGGGCGCCGAGCCAACGTGCGTGATGTTCATGGGTGCAACGCCAAGATCGATCAAGCGCGTCAGCAGCATCCATGCGGCGCCAATGCCGGGGTTTTCGGCGTCCGACCAGTCGCAGGTGACGGCGCCTTGCGGCGCAACCGGCAGTGCATTCAAACGAGCTTCGATCAGCGGCGCGGCCGACAGCGACCAATCGCCGCGCAATTGCAGCTGCCAATTTGCGCCATCCTGATGCAGTGACAACGATGCAATATTCATTGCGTCCATGGATATATGCTAGCAGGCCATGGTGCACAACGATCCGCTGTTGCAGATACTGATCTTGCTTGCCGCATCCGTGTGCGTGGTCGCGGGTGTGCGCCGTTTGGCGTTGCCGGCGATTCTGGGGTACCTCGCGGTCGGCATGTTGTTGGGACCGCATGCGCTGGCGTTGGCGGCCGACAATGCGACCACGCAATTGCTCGCCGACTTCGGCGTCGTGTTCCTGGTGTTCACGTTAGGGCTGTCATTTTCCCTGCCGCGGCTGGTGGCGATGCGCTGGGAAGTGCTCGGCGTCGGCGGCGCGCAGGTGATCATGACCACCGGATTGGTCGCGCTCGGCGCCATGACGTGGTTCAACGTGGCCCCCGCGGTGGCGGTCGTGGTGGGCGGTGCTGTTGCCATGTCCTCGACGGCCATCATCATCTCGCAACTTACCGAGCAATCGGAGAACAACCGTACGCATGGACGGCTGGCGGTGGCCATTTGCCTGTTTCAGGATTTGAGCTTTCCGCTATTTCTCGCCCTCGTTTCCGCGCTCGGCGGGACCGCGCCGGCCGTCACTGCGCACATCGTCGGCACGGTCGGCGTGGCGGTGCTGGTGTTGCTGGTGGTGCTGGCCAGCGGTCGCTGGCTGATGCGTCCCTTGTTCCTCGGGATAGCTTCGGTGCGCTCTCCCGAGCTGTTCTCGCTCGCCGTGTTCCTGGTGGTGCTGGCCTCTGCCTGGGCCACGCATGCGGCCGGACTGTCATTGGCGCTCGGCGCCTTCCTGGCCGGCATGATGCTGGCGGAAACCGAGTTCCGCCATCAGATCGAAGCGACCATACGCTCCTACCGCGAAGTGCTGCTGGGGCTGTTCTTCATCACCATGGGCATGCTGCTCGATGTACGCCTGCTGCTCAAGCATCTGGGTCTTGTCAGCGCGGTACTGGTCGGCATGCTGCTGCTGAAGGCCGCCGTGGTGATGCTGGTATCGCAACCCGCCACACACAGCTGGTTCAAGTCGCTGCGCACCGGCGTGGTGGTGGCCCTCGGCGGCGAATTTGGATTCGCGTTGCTGACGTTGCTGTTACGTCGCAACTTGCTCGACCCTGCGCTGCTGCAGCCGTTGCTCGCCGCCACCGTCTTGAGCATGGTGATTTCGCCGCTCATCATCCGTCACAATCGGCGCATCACGCGCACCTTGCTCGGTGAAAAAGGCGGCTCGGTGACCGAGGCCGCGCGTGAGGATCAGGCAACGCTGGCGGTTGCCGAGCGAGACCACGTCATCATCTGCGGTTTCGGCCGGGTCGGGCAGAACATCGCAAGGGTGCTGGAGAAAGTCGGCTTCGAGTACATCGCACTCGATGTCGACGCCTACCGCATCCGCATGGGCAGACAGGCGGGCGACCCACTGATCTTTGGCGATGCGGGCGAGGGCAAGGTTTTGGAAAACGTGGGTGTGGCACACGCCAGCGTGGTGGTCGTCACGTTTGCCAATCCGGAAGTCGCTCTGCGAATCCTGAGGTCGGTGCGCGCCGTGCGGCCCGACGTACCCGTGCTGGTCCGCACGCAGGACGACACCAAGCTCGAGGAATTGCAGGCGGCGGGCGCCACCGAGGTCGTGCCGGAGACATTCGAGGCGAGCCTCATGCTGTTGTCGCACCTGCTGGTCTTGATGAAGGTTCCGGTCGGGCGCGTGATTCGCACCGTCAACGATATTCGCAGCGATCGCTACCGCATGCTGCGACAATTTTTCCGGGCAGCCGGCGCCGAGGTGCTCGATGAAAGCCACGCCTTCCGTGAGCAGTTGCACAGCGTCATATTGCCGCCGCACGCCTGGGCGGTCGGCCACAGCATCACGCAGCTGACGCAGCGCGGCTTCAGCGCCGCCGTCAGCGCGGTGCGGCGCGACGGCATCGTCGGCCGGGATCCGGGGCCTGATACCATTTTCAAGGAAGGGGACGTGGTCGTGGTTCTTGGCACGCCGGAAGCCGTGGAACACGCCGAGACACTGTTGTTGATGGGTTAAGTGTTAAAAAGCTCTTTACAAGGCTCGGGCGTCCATCGCATAGTAAGGGCGCTGTTTTTAAGGGCAAACCCGCCGAAAGGTGGGGACGCAAAACCACCGGTCTAAGGGATCTCTTCCATAGAGAGCCGACGATAGCGGGGTCGCCAGCTGATCCGACGCGCATATGCGCGACGAAACCTTCAGGTTTTGTGCCCCCATTGACAGCAAGAGATCATTCGTTGCGTTCGCGTCCTCCGGGGGGAAGCACATGGTAGGCAAAGTCACTCATTCGCGCGGCGCGGATTCCTCTGGAATATACCGTCGTCCGCGGCTGGTGTTGCGCTTGAAGCGCGTCGAGGATATCCCCGCCCTGCTCGCCAAGACACGCAGCTACCCGACGCCGATCCGCATGGTGGGCGCAGATTATTCGCAGACGCGCTGCGTCGGCGGAGACGGCGGCACGACGGTCGAGAGCGCGGGACTCGACAAGATTTTGGAATTCGGCGACACCACCGTTCGCGCCCAAGCCGGCGTGCGCGTCGCCACCTTGGTGCAGGCCCTCACGGAGCGCGGACAGGAATTGCTGTTGACACCGGAAATGGGCCAGATTTCGCTGGGCGCCCTCGCCGTCACCACGCTGCCGCAACCCTCCTTCGAATCCGGCATGGCGCAGCTGTCATCGCTGGTGAGCGAACTGAAGGTGATCACCCCGCAGGGCAAGCACATGATCGTCACCGAACGCGAGCGCGATTTGATGCGCGTGCTGCGTTCCAGCTATGGGCTGCTTGGCGTGGTGCACGAAGTGGTGCTGCGCGTACGGCCGCTGACCCCCGTCAAGATCGACTATTCGGTGCTCACCCTCAAGGAGTTCACCGCCAGATACAGCGCCATCACCAGCGAACCGGGCGCGATGCGCCTGCACATCTCGCCGTTCCGCGATCGCATCACGGTCGAGAAGCGCTCGTTGCTCGAGTCCGCATCCTTGAGCAGGTCCGGCATTTGGCAAATTCGCCAGTCGGTGATGCGCAACGTGCTGCCCGCCTTCGGTTCCTCGGTCGGCAGCGTTCTCGCCGCCCCGGGTTTGCGCGCCGCCGTCATCACGGGCGTGCACCGCGCGCTGCGCGGCTCCACGAAAGGGGTTGTGATGCACGCACACGAGTGGATGCGCGACATGCCGAACGATGCCTGGCGTGCACGCCATACCTACAGTCTGTGGGCATTTCCGCAGGCGGACTATCCGAAGCTGCTGGCCGAGTACTTCGCCTTCTCGAAGGCTTATTACAAACAGCATCGCTATCGCTGCAACGTGGTGACCGGCGCCAGCCGGCTGCATCAAGACCGCGGGTCGTTGTTCAGCACCAGCTATGCCGGGCCCATGTTCACGCTCGAACCCTCCTCGACCGGCGATTCAGGCTGGGACGACTTTTTGATCGATTTCAACGAATTCGCGACTTTGAATGGCGGCGTGCCGACATTCAACCAGACGCGCGCGCTGCAGCCCGACCATGTCACCAAGGCTTTTGGTGAACGCGCCAGGCTGTTCAAAGCGCTGCGCCAGCGCACCGATCCACTCAACCGGCTGCGCAACAGTTACTTCTCTTATCTGCTCGAGTAGGTGATTGGCTGGCCGATGCAGTGGTTGCCTGGCGGGCTGAACAGGGCCAGACAACATCAGGGAACATATTCCCACAGATCGTTCAAATAGCCGCCGGTCGACGCGGCATAGCCCGCACCTCCAAATAGCCACAGATTGCCGGACGAATCGGTCCAGGGAATGGCCAGATAGCGTGACCCCGGCAGGTTACTGGTCGAGGCGACGCCCTGAGCGCCGTAGACCCCGAGGGCATCGCGGGTGGACGAGCCGCTGATCCACTCCCAAGTCGCTGTCGCGGGGTTGAATTCCCAGAGATCATTCAAGTACCCGGCGGTGCCGGACGAATCATTGCCGTAGCCGCCAAAGAGCCACAGATTGCCGGACGCATTGGTCCACGAAATATCGCCGTAGCGTGCGCCCGGTATGTTGGCGCTCGAGGCGACACCTTGAGTCCCGTAGACGCCGCTGGCATTGATGCTGTTCGAGCCGCTGACCCACTCCCAAGTCCCGGAAGTAGGGTTGAATTCCCAGAGATCATTCAAGTAACCGGTGCTGCCGGAGGCGGCATAACCGTTGCCCCCGAAGAGCCACAGATTGCCGGTGGCATCTATCCAAGAGATAGCGCGTTGCCGTGCACCAGGCACGTTGGCAGTCGAGGCGGTGCCCTGCGTTCCATAAACGCCGCCGGCATTGGCGGTATTCGAGCCGCTGACCCACTCCCACGTCCCCGCCGTGGGGTTGAATTCCCACAGATCGTTCAAGTTGCCGAGCGTGCCCACCGAATCAAATCCGCTGCCCCCGAAGAGCCAGAGATTGCCGGACGCATCGGTCCAGGATATGTCGGCGTATCGCGCGCCCGGCGCGTTGGCATTCGAGGCGACGCCCTGCACTCCGTATGAGCCGTGGGCATTGACGGTGCTCGAGCCGCTGATCCACTCCCACGTGCCCGCCGTGGGGTTGAATTCCCAGAGATCGTTTAAGAAATTTCCGTTGCCGTCCTGGCCGCCGAAGAGCCACAGATTGCCGGACGCATCGGTCCAGGAAATGACGCCGTCGCGTGCACTCGGTACGTTGCTTGTCGAGGCGACACCTTCAGTCCCGTAGACCCCGCTGGCACCGGCGCTGTTCGAGCCGCTGGCCCATTCCCAGGTCCCTTGCGTCGGGTTGAATTCCCAGAGATCGTTCAAGAAACTGCCACTGGCCGACACCCCGCCGAAGAGCCACAGGTTGCCCGAGGCGTCGGTCCAGGTCACCGGGTTGTAGCGTGCACCCGGCACGTTGTTCACCGAAGCAACGCCCTGCGTTCCATACACCCCGCTGGCACCGGCGCTGCTCGAGCCGCTGACCCAGATCCACAAATGGCCACACGTGACGGTGACGGTCGTGACGTTGGCTGCGCTCACGCTTCCCGAGCCACTCGCGATGGCGCAGGTCTGCCCCGCGGGCTGGGTCAAGATGCTCACCGCATAAGCGCTACCGACCGTGAGCGGCGTTGCAAAGCTAAAGCTGCCATTGGCCGAGACGGTGAGCGCATCGCCACCGTTATCCTGGAGGACGAGCGAGCCGGAGGTCAGTCCCGAGACGCTGCCCCCGATCGTGTAGGTAGCCACGCAACTGACCGGGATGCCCGATACATCGGAACTCGTCACGGTACCGCTGCCGCCCGTAACCGTGCAGGTCTGGCCGGTGGGTTGGGTGAGCACGGTGACGGCGTAGGTGAAGCCGCTCGGGATGGGAGTCGCGAAGTTCAGGCTGCCGTTCGTGCTGACGGTGAGGTTATCGCCGCTGTCGTCCTGCAGGACGAGGCTCGTACCGCCCGCCAATCCCGAGACCGCGACGCCAATGTTGTAGGTATTGTCGGAGCAGGCGATGGCCACGGTGGTGACATTGCTGCTCACGACCGTGCCGCTGCCGTTGGTGACCGCGCAGCTCTGGCCGGGAGGCTGGGTGGAAACCGTGACGGCGTAGGTCGAGCCGCTTGCGATCTGCCCGGAGAAGCTGAAACTGCCGTTGGCGGAGAGCGTCGTGACGTTGCCGCCGTTGTCCTCGACCATGAGACTGCTCGACGGCATGAGTCCCGTGAGCGCGCCGCTGATCGAGTATTGAAGGGGCGTGCATTGCACCGGGATGCCGGTGATGTTGGCTGCGCCCACGGTACCGCTGCCGTTGCTGACGGTGCAGCTCTCGCCGGCCGGCTGGGCGAGGAGCGTAACCGCGTAAGGCGAGCCGCCCGGCACCGGCGTTGCGAAATTGAAACTACCGTTGGTCGAGACAGTGAGGTTGTCCGCGCCGTTGTCCTCGAGCACCAGGCCGCTGCGAATCACGCCCGACACGGCCACACCGATGTTATAGGTATCGTCGGAACACGCGATGCTCACATTGCTCACCGCGCCCCCCGCGACCGTACCGCTGCCGCGCGTCACCGCGCAGCTCTGACCGGCCGGCTGGGCGAGGATGGTCACCGAGTAGCTCGAGCCGCTCGCCACCGGGCTTGAGAAACTGAATGTTCCGTTGGCCGAGAGCGTGGTGTTGTTGGTGCCGTTGTCCTGCAGGATGATGCTCCCGCCGCTCAGCAAACCCGTCAAGGTGCCGCTGATCGGAAAGAGTTGGGCGATGCAGCTCACCGTCACGTTGCTCACGTTGCTGCTCGCGATCGTCCCGCTGCCGTTCGCCACGGTGCAGGTCTCGCCCTGCGGTTGGCTTGCGATCGTGACGGCGTAGGGCGAGCCGCTCGCGACGGGCGTATTGAAGTTGAAGGTGCCGTTGGCCACGACCGAGAGGGAATCGCTGCCATTGTTTTCGAGGTGCAAGCCGCTCGCATTCACGCCGGATACCGTGACGCCGACGTTGTAGGTGTTGTCCGAGCAGCTGATCGCGACGTTCGTGATGTTCTCCGATCCGACCGTGCCGCTGCCGTTGGTCACCGCGCAGCTCTGACCCGCTGGCTGCGTGAGGATCGTAACGGCATAGTTCGAGCCGCTTGATACCGATGATGAGAAGGTGAAGTTGCCGTTGGCCGAGAGCGTCGCGCTGTCGGCGCCGTTGTCCTGAATGATGAGGCTCTGTCCGCTCAGCAGTCCCGCCAGGGAGCCGGAGATCGTGTAGCCATTCGCTGTGCAGGTGATGAGAATATTGGCAACCGCGGCGCCCACGGTGCCGGTGCCGTTGCTCACCGTGCAACTCTCCCCGGTCGGTTGTTGAGCGATGGTGACGTCGTAGCTCGCGCCGATCTCGAGCCCATCGCTGAACGTAAAGCTACCGTTGGCGGTGAGCGCGACGGCAGCACCGCCGTTATTCGTGAGCTCGATGCTCGCGCCGGGGGTGAGGCCGGTGACGGTCCCGCCGACCGTGATCGGCGTTGAAGCCGAGTTGCTGCTGCTACCGCAGGCAGCCAGCATCAAGCCGGCCGAACAGAGAACCCCAGCAGCAATCCCTCGCACGACATCGTTCATCTGCAACACCGGACAGGCTCAGTTTCCCAAGCTGGAAACTAGCCCCCGAGGTAAGGTGCGTCTCGATCAAGATCACGCTATCGCTATGTGCAATCGCACGAAGACCAAGGCCGCGCGTGCCTAAAGCCCTGACACGATCCTAGCCTTGATCGACTCGAATTCGGCATCACTGATGAGTTTCGCCTCGAGCATTTCCCGCGCCTGACGCAGGCGGCGGACGGGCTCCGATTCCGCTCCGTCGATGGCCGCGCCGGCCGCGGCGTTCGACCGTCCGGCGTTTGCGTAGCCCGAGTCGCTGCCTATCTGCACGCCACCGGACTTGGCACGCAGTTCTTCCAGCTCGCGCACGCGGCGCTTCTCGCGCCAGACCTGGTCATGCTGTTGACAGATCCGGTACATGGCCTGCGCTTGATCCTTGTTCAGACCCTCGAATGTCCATTCCCGGTTCACTTCCGAGCCGATGTTAAGGTCAGTGCTGGTTTGCGCGATGAGCGTCAGATCCGCCGCCAGCACGCCGGCGCTGATGCGCGTTTCCCGCAGATCCTGCCAGCGGATGTCGGCGGATTCATAGCCGCCCAGCAGACGGCGGGTGAGGGTGATGAAACGGCCGCTGGTCGCGGCGATGCACGCGCGCCGATGCGTGAGAGCGTAGATGCGGCGCTGCGCCGCCCAAGCTTCCAGCGTCTCGCCGCTGGTCAACAACCCCTGCAGCGTTGCAAGCGCCCTGGCGAGGCCGGCGTCCACATTGGTCGTGTCGGCTGGCATGCTCAGGCCTTGTCCTGGAGATGCGCTTCGAGGAACCACAGGTATTTGTCCACTCGACGCGAGATGCCTGTGAACAGGTCGGCGGTATCCTTGTCGCCGAATTCATCCGTGTCATCGATTGCCGAGCGTACGGATTTGCCGAACGCGGCAAGCTGCGTGGACAGATAGAACAAGTGATCCCTGCCGGCCGTGATGCTCAACGGGTAATTCTTGAGCTTGGAGCGTTTCGCGGCGACCGCCACCGTGCCCTCGGCCGTGCCGCCGAGGCTGGTGATGCGCTCTGCGATTTCGTCGATCTGATCCAGGACGGCGTCCGATATCTTGTCGAACAACTCGTGCAGCGCGATGAAATTCGGGCCTTTGACGTTCCAGTGCGCCTGCTTGACCTGGCTTTGCAAATCGATGGCTTCGGCCAGCCGGTCATTCAATATCACGACGACGTTGCGGCGGACTTTGTCCGACAAGTCGATCTTGGTCTTGTACATTCTGCGCCCTTTCGATTCCGCGGTTCCGGCGGGGCGCCATTTTGGCTCATATTTCGGTGCGGCGCATTCGCATCTGGATGGCGGCGATGATCATGGCGCCCCCGACGGCGAGACCGAGCCAGGTCGCGTAGTTGCCGAAAAATCCACCCACGTCAATGAATTGCCAGACGGTCGCGGTGACATCGTCGGTGTGCAACGAACCGTGGAAGGCTGCCTGTGTGTAGCCACCCAAACGATAGCCGACGACGCTGGCGAGATAGTGGGTGCCGAGGAAGAATCGCTCGATGAGATAGATCACCAGCAACGGCAGCACCGACCAGAGCATCGGCGCGCGCTTGACCCACGCCGACACCATCAAGCACCAGCCGGCCACCGGCAGGTACCAGATGGCGCAGGTGACGATCACGTACATCCACAGGCCTTGCATCTGCAGCCAGGTGCCGGCATTCCACAATGCGCCGCCGACCATCGACCTCGCGCGCAGCGAGACGATGAAGGCGACGATCACGGAGGTGACATCCGCGGCAACGAAGCTCACCAAGGGAATCGCGATCAGCCCCACCAGCAGCTTGCTGATGACGGTGTCGGTGTCGGAAATCGGCAGCGATTTCCAGAACAATATGCTGCGGTCACGGCGGTCGTCATACAAGCAATCCAGCAGGTACAACGTCGAGTACAGCATCATGATGACGAGAAACAATCCGGCGATGAATCCCAGATACACCTTGCCCACATAGGGGCTCTCCATCGGCACGTCGCTGATGAACTGCGTGCGTCCGAACAGCGCCAGCAAGATCAAGACCGCCGACATGACTGCAGGGACCAGCCAGATCGCCCGGCGCTCCCAGATTTCGCGCCGGATCAACCACACGTAATTGTTCATGATGCGTCCCCGGATAGCTTCGCGACGAACAGGTCGGCGATGCTCGGCGTGTGCAATTCGCCGAAATCGGCGAGTTGTGTGCGTTCGCGATCCTCGAAGTACAGCACCGTCTTGCCGAGTATGTACCGCTCATAGAAGGGTTTGAGTGCGCGCGCAGACTCGAGCCTGTCGGCGGCCACGCTGACGGCGCAAAATCGTTGCGCGATTGCTTCCAGGCTCGAATCGAGCACGATGCGGCCCTTGGCGATGAAGATGGCGTCGGTGAGCAGGTTCTCGACTTCCTCGACTTGGTGCGTGGTGATGACGATGGTGCGAGTCTCATCCATGTAGTCGTTCACCAGCGCGTCGTAGAAGCTGCGGCGCGCAAGTATATCCAGGCCCAGCGTAGGCTCATCGAGCACCAGTAATTTCGCATCGATTGCCATCGTCAGGGCCAGATGCACCTGGGTCTTCATACCCTTGGACAGCTCGTGCATGCGCCGTTTGCCGCCAATTTGCGCCTTGGATAGAAAATTCATGGCGTGGTCGCGGCGGAACCGCGGATGAACGCCGGCGACGTAATCCACCGCCTGATCGACCCGCAGCCAGGATGGCAGCACCGCCACATCGGCGATGAAGCAAGCCTCCTTCATGAGCGCGGTACGTTCGCGAAACGGTTCGCGTCCCAGCACGCTCAAGCGGCCTTCGTAGGTGGTCAGTCCCAGCATGGCGCGCAGAGCGCTGGTCTTGCCCGCGCCGTTCGGGCCGATGAGCCCGACGATGCGGCCGGCCTCGATCGTCAAGTTGACGTTGTCGAGGGCCACGTGCGACCCGTATTTCTTGGACAAATTTGCAGCTGCGATGAGCGGTGCCATGGTAACTCTCATTCTTCTTTGACATCGCCGCCCCGGGGCGGCGGTGCCGGATGGGTGAGCGCAGGTGTCTGCGCGAACAATTCTTCGGAGGAAAACCCTAGACGGTTGATGACGGCCAGAATCTGCGGCCATTGCTCATTCATGAACCGTTCTCTCTCTCCGGCCAGCAACAAACGCCGTGCGCCCTCGCTTACATACATGCCGCGGCCGCGGCGCTTCTCAACCAAGCTTTCATCGACGAGCTGCTGATAGCCCTTGAGCACGGTCAGCGGATTGAGCCGGTAGTCGGCGGCCACCGCCCGCACGGAGGGCAAAGGGTCGCCCTCCTTGAGCGCGCCCTCCAGGATGAGGGCGACCATGCGATCGCGCAGTTGGCGATAGATGGGTTGATTGTCATTCCAGTTCGGGTCCATTACTCGCTCGGTGTGCGGGCCCCAGGTGTGCGGGACATATAGCACGCTAATCTACCAGACCGCTGCAGGCCAGCCGCCTTAAGCGGCGTCGCTGACGGTGCCGACGATGCTCGCCACGGTTTGTACGGTGGTGTCATGCAGTCGTGCGTTGAACATGAGCGCGACGCTGCCCATGATGACGCTGTTGATCACGAGGGCGAGGGCTAAGGCGGCGAGCTTGGTGGATAGGGTGGTGTTCATGGCAATCTCCTGCTGTTGGTGCTGTCATCGAGGTATATCGGTGACTTGGTGATATAGTAATCTACAACACCACTTAACGCAAGCACTAAAACAAATTATTTCGATTGAGCCGCCCTTGGTGGATTCTTGGCAGTGTCATGCGGCATCCGTATGCTCAGGCGATGCTCGTCTTGCCCCGCCACGCATGAAGTACCGGCTGCTGCTGGCGCTGCTGCTGGGCGCGGCGGCACAGGCCGCACCCGCCGCATCCGTGCTCATGATCTCGGTTGACGGCATGAAACCCGAGTACGTGCTGCAGGCGGACGCGCAGGGGCTGAGAATCCCGTTTCTGCGCAGCTTGGTGCGCGACGGCACCTACGCCGACGGCGTAACCGGCGTCTGGCCGACGGTTACCTATCCGAGCCACACCACGCTGCTTACCGGCGTGACCCCGGCAGAGCACGGCATTCTCAACAACGTAGTGTTTGACCCGCGGCGCACCTTTGGCGGAGATTGGTATTGGTACGCGGCAGACATCAAGTCGCGCACCTTGTGGCAGGCGGCACACGAGGCGGGATTGTCCACCGCCAGTGTCGGCTGGCCGGTCAGCGTCGGAGCGACTGCCGTCGACACCTTGATTCCGGAATATTGGCGCTCCTCGCGCGGTGCGGCGGACGTGGACCCCGCGGACGTCTCGCTGCTGGCCGCGCTGTCGCGACCCGACACGCTGCTGGCTGAGTTGCAACCCCGGCTCGGACCCTACATGGCGGGCAATGATCCTGGTCCTGCGGGCGATGTGATCAAGACGCGCTATGCGTTGGAGATACTTCGTACCCGCAAGCCCGCGTTCATGACCGTGCATTTGAGCGCTCTCGACGAAGAGGAGCACGGGCATGGCCCGTTCAGCGCGCAGGCAAACGCTGAGCTCGAATTGCTGGACGCCGATCTGGCGCAGCTGTTTGCGGCAGCGCGCGACAACGATCCCAACGCCGTGGCACTGGTCGTCTCGGACCACGGCTTCACGCGCATCACGCAGCGCCTGAATTTGCTGCCGGAATTCGTGCGCGCCGGCCTCATCGAGGCCACGCTCGATCCCGTGACGCACGCCATGAACATCATCTCCTGGAAGGCGGATCCCTGGCCCGCCGGCGGCATGGCCGCCGTGGTCTTGCACGACCCCGCGGATGCACCGACCACGCAACAGGTGCGCGGGCTGTTGCAGTCCTTGAAAGCGGACGAACGCAATGGCATCGATGCGATCCTGGAAGGCGACGCGATCAAGCAGCGCGGCGCCTTTCCCGGCGCAACTTTTCTCATCATCATGAAGCTGGGGTTCTACGTGACCGCGGATCCCACGGGAGACTTGCGCACCGAGGTGCCTGGTACACCGGGCAGCCACGGATTCTCGCCGCAATTTCCCGAGATGCGTGCCGCGTTCTTCATGGCGGGCGCCGGCATCGCGCGGCACCGCGATTTGGGTCAGATCGACATGCGCCGGATCGCGCCGACCGTGGCGCAGCTGCTCGATGTAAAGCTACCTGCTGCAGGCCTCGCGCCCTTGCCGGTGCATCCATGACGCCGGTGCGTGATTTCGGCTACCATTCCTGGTTTTGCGCGGGAGCGAGTCATGAAAAAGCCACTTACAGTCACCATCACCGGCGCGGCCGGCAATATCGGCTATGCGCTGGCATTTCGCGTCGCTTCCGGTCAGATGCTCGGGCACGATCAGCCGGTCAACTTGAATCTGCTGGAAATACCCGCAGCCAGCGCTGCCGTCGGCGGCGTCGTCATGGAGCTGAATGACTGCGCCTTCCCCACGCTCAACAAGGTCACCGCAAGCTCCGACGCCCTGGTCGCGTTCAAGGACTGCAACTTCGCCATGCTGGTGGGTGCACGCCCGCGCGGTCCCGGCATGGAACGCAAGGACTTGTTGCTGGAGAATGCCAAAATATTTTCGGCGCAAGGCAAAGCCCTGGATGCGGTAGCCAGCCGCGACGTACGCGTGCTGGTGGTCGGCAATCCCGCCAACACCAATTCTTTGATCGCCCAGCGCAACGCGCCCTCGTTGAATCCGAAGAACTTCACCGCCATGACCCGTCTGGATCATAACCGCGGCGTGGCGCAGCTCACCGAAAAAACCGGCGCGCCCTTGGCCGACATCAAGAAGGTCATCATTTGGGGCAATCACTCGGCCACGCAATACCCCGACCTGCATCACGCCACCGTCGGCGGCAAACCGGCGTTGTCGCTGATCGACGCAGGCTGGTTCAAGGACACCTACATTCCGACCGTGCAGCAGCGCGGCGCCGCGGTGATCAAGGCACGCGGCAGCTCCTCGGCCGCCTCGGCGGCCGCCGCCGCCCTCGACCATGTGCATGACTGGATGCTCGGCACCCACGACGGCGACTGGGTCAGCATGGCCGTGCCGTCCGATGGCAGCTACGGCATCCCTGAGGGCGTGATCTACTCCTATCCGGTGACCTGCAAGAACGGTGCGTATAGCATCGTCCAAGGCTTGGAAGTCAATGAATTCAGCCGTGAAAAAATGCAGGCCACGCATCGCGAGTTGCTGGAAGAACGCGATGGTGTCAAAGACTTGATCTGATGGCACTCTGCGCCGCGCCCGCATGAACGCAAGCGGCAATTGCCGCAATTGCGGCGCAAGCCTCACCGGCCGCTTCTGCAGCAACTGCGGCCAGTCGGCGGACGTGCATGTGCCGAGCACCCGCGAACTGCTGCACGAGGCGTTGGAAGGCCTGACGCACTCGGATTCGCGCTTGTGGGCGACGCTGAAGTGCCTGCTTTTCAAACCCGGCAAACTCACTCAAGAATTCGTGGCGGGACGGCGCACAGCCTATCTGCCGCCTTTTCGCCTCTACTTGATCCTGAGCGTGACGTTCTTTCTGGTCGCGTCCTTTGCGCATTTCGACAATCCGGTGGTGCGCATCGACAACGACGACGCGCATCGGCCCGCAGAGTCGGACTGCACCAACGGCACGATCGATCTGCCGTTGTTCAAGAACAATGCTGCCTGGCAGAAGCGCTTCCAGCGCGCCTGCGTCGGCGTGGTGCGCGACAACGGCAGCAGCCTGCTGCACGTCGGCGTCGCCACGATGCCGAAGGCGATGTTCATTTTCCTGCCCCTGATCGCGTTCCTGCACATGCTGATGTACTGGTGGCCGCGGCATCGATATGCCGTGCATCTGCTGTTCTTTCTTCACCTGCACGCGTTCTTCTTTTTGGTGGCGCTGCTGCTTGCACTGTCGGGCGACGCGGCGGCGGCGTGGCCCACGCTGAAGGGCTTCGATTCCGTCGCGTCGACCCTGTTGGGATGGTCGCTGATCATCTACAGCGTATTGGCCATGCGGCGGGTGTTTCAGATGGGTTGGCCGCTGACCCTGGTCAAGGCCTTCACGCTGTTTTTCGTGTACGTCTCCATGCTCGGGCTCACCGTGGCGATCGTATTCATCTACGCGGCCCTGCAGCTGTAAGATGCGGGTATCGATTGGCTTACTGTCTCATCATCTGGAGAAAAGCATGAAAAGAACGATCATGGCCTTGGCGTTGACTTTATTCGCAGCGGCAGCGGTGGCCGATCGCATGGCGGCACCGGCGGGTGCCGAGGTGTATTTCATCGCTCCGCAAAACGGTGCCAAGGTGCACGGCCCCGTCACGGTTAAATTTGGTCTGAAAGACTTCGGTATTGCGCCGGCGGGCATCAAATTCGACAACACCGGCCATCATCATCTGCTCGTCGACATCGACATCAAAGACCTCAATCTCGATGCGCCGCTGCCGGCAACTGACAATGTGCGTCATTTCGGCAAGGGTCAGACCGAAACCGTGCTGACACTCGCGCCCGGGAAACACACACTGCAGCTCATTTTGGGCGATTACACGCACCTGTCCTTCGACCCGGCGCTGACCTCGAAGAAAATCACCATCACCGTGGAATGAGCGGCCGGGCGTGCCGACGCGACCTGACGCGGCCCGGCCTGAGGCGGCCCCGGCTATCGCGGCGCGTCCTAGCGCGGCCCGTGCGATTCTGCACATCGACATGGATGCGTTCTATGCGTCCGTGGAGGAGCGGGATAATCCGCAGCTGAAGGGTCTGCCGCTGATCGTCGGCGGCACCAGCGGCCGCGGCGTCGTCGCGGCCGCCAGTTACGCGGTGCGAAGCTTCGGTGTGCACTCCGCGATGCCGATCTCCACCGCGCTGCGGCTCTGCCCCGATGCCGTTTGCGTCGCGCCGCGCATGGCGCGATACCAAGAGGTGTCGGCGCAGGTGTTCGAGATCTTTCACGAATTCACGCCTCTGGTGGAAGGGCTGTCGTTGGACGAAGCCTTTCTCGACGTCACAGCCAGCCAGCGGCTGCACGGTGCTCCCGAGGTGATCGGCGCGGACATCCGGCGGCGCATCGCGCAGCTCACCGGCCTCACCGCATCGGTCGGCATCGCGCCGAACAAGCTGCTGGCAAAGATCGCTTCGGACTTGCGCAAACCCGACGGCATGTACCTTCTCGAGCCCGGCAGCATGCGCGATGTCCTGGACGCGTTGCCCATCCAGAAGCTGTTCGGCGTCGGGCAGAAAAGCCTGCCCCGCGTCCACGCGGCCGGCATTCGCACCTTTGGCGACGCGCGCGGCGCCGACGATGAACAGCTGTGGCGCGCGTTCGGCAAACATGGCAAAACCATGCGCGACCGTGCCAGCGGCATCGATGACAGGCCGGTCGAGCCCGACCGCGACGAAAAATCGATCAGTGCTGAAGACACGTTCGGCGTGGACATCCGCGATCATGCCCAGTTGCAGGTCGAGTTGCTGCGCTTGGCGGACCGCACCGCGGCCCGGCTGCGCGCCCATCAACTGTTCGCGGCCACGGTGAACGTCAAGATCCGGCGGGCGGACTTCACCACCTACACGCGCCAGCGCGCGCTGGGCGCACCGACGCATGACACCGCGGTCATCGCTGCGGCCGCCAAGGCGCTGCTCGCCAAGTGGCTGGCCACGCAGCCGCGGGCGGCGGTGCGGCTGCTGGGCGTGGGGGTCAGCGATCTGCGCGAAGGGGTACAGCAGGACTTGTTCGCGGGCGCGCGCACCTCGCCCGCGCGCTTGGATGACGCCGTGGATGGCATTCGCGAGCGTTTCGGCAAGGGATTGCTGACCCGCGCCAGTCTGCTGCAGAAGCCGCCGGGAGGCCCGAAGGGCTGACACCTAACTTGGTATAATGCCGCCACCGCCATGTATACCAGCTTCTTCGGTCTCAGCGAAAAGCCTTTCGCGATCACGCCGGATCCGCGCTATCTCTACTTGAGCGAGCGCCATGCGGAAGCGCTGGCGCACTTGTTGTACGGCATCACCGAGGCCGGCGGCTTCATCCAACTCACCGGCGAAGTGGGCACCGGCAAGACCACGGTGGTGCGTACGCTGCTATCGCGCGTACCGCATCACGCCGATGTCGCCGTCATCTTGAATCCCCGCGTGTCGGCCGTCGAATTCTTGCAGACCATCTGCGAGGAGCTGGGTCTGGACATCGCCGCGGACGACCGCGACAGCGTCAAGCAGATGATCGACGCACTCAACCGCAGGCTGCTGGGCGCCCACGCCGACGGCCGGCGCATCATCGTATTGGTCGATGAGGCGCAGAATCTGACCATCGATGTACTTGAACAGGTGCGGCTGCTCACCAATCTGGAAACACCGACGCAGAAGCTGCTGCAGATCATTCTCATCGGCCAGCCAGAATTGCGCGAACTGCTCGACCGCACGGATTTGCGCCAGCTGGCACAGCGCATCACCGGCCGCTATCACCTGAAACCATTGTCGCGGGACGAAACCAAAGGTTACGTGCGCCATCGACTGCGCGTCGCCGGGTGTCAGGAGGATATCTTCACCTCGGGCGCGCTCAATGAGGTCCATCGCCTGTCGGGGGGAATCCCGCGAATCATCAACGTTGCCTGCGATCGAGCGCTGCTGGGCGCATATACGCAGGAAACGCGCCGGATAAACGCCGCCCTCGTACGCCGTGCCGCCGGCGAGGTATACGGCCGCAGATTTGTGCCGACCTGGGCCGGTTGGTTGGCCGGCGCGCTCGTCGTGGTGGTACTGGCGGCGAGCGGCGTCATCGGTTGGCAATTCTGGCATCCGCATGCATCGCTGCTCGGCGCCCTGCGGCTTCACCCGGCCGCGAGCGCGGCGGCTCAAGCACCGATCGAATCGGTGCCGTCCGGATCCGCGCAAGATGCCCCCGCCAAAGACAGCCCTGGGGAAGTGACTTCCGTACAGGTCGTACCCGCTGCGGCGGACATGCCTGGGCAATCCGAGCCCGCGCAGGTTGCCTCTGGCCTGGCCGCGCCCGGGCAGGTTGCTCCTGGGCCGGCCGCACCTGGGCAGGTCGCCTCCGTGCAGACTACAACTGCGTTGCCCGCGGCGCCGCCGATCGTGGCGCTCGACGCGCTTCTGGCGAGCAACAGCGCCGCCACCACCGACACGGCAGCCTTTCGGCGGCTTTTGTCGTTGTGGGGAACGGCGATGTCCGACGATCGCGACCCTTGCGGGCAGGCATTGAAGGCGGGCCTGTCGTGTCTCGAGCAA
>Ga0116228_10000869_pt1 | contig 24120 bp, 17 predicted proteins | sample S1TSphfallax_2_FD_89694 | JGI IMG/M metagenome (GOLD analysis project Ga0116228, IMG submission 89694) | Host-associated microbial communities from peat moss isolated from Minnesota, USA - S1T2_Fc - Sphagnum fallax MG | ecosystem: Host-associated > Plants > Peat moss > Unclassified | place...
GTCCGGCTCCACGGCGCTGTATTGCGTCTGGAAGGAGACTGAGGAGAGCTTGAGGTACAGAAACCACGGCAGGCATGCAGGGCATGCTGTGGGAAGTCCGAAAGCTCCTTCTCTGACCAACAATACGAGCTGAGATTGCTCTTGTTCTTGCTCCGCTGTTGCCATCTCTTCTCACGCACTGGGAACTCATCAGTCTGCGTCCGTGAGATGGGTTTAGGGTTTAGGCTCAAAGCTCCTCAGCCATGCTGCGCGTTTGCTTCGATCCGAGGTCGCCAGAAAGAAGCCACCGCTGCAATCGCCATCTCCTCTCTGTGTGCGCGCATGCGTGCGTTTTTATTTATTTATATTTTTTTTCTTTAAATAGTTCAAATGGCAATCATCCATAAGACAGTTTAGCCAAATTTGGCTACAAACAGGATATAAAAGTAATAACAGTTTAAGCATCCTTCATATTTTTGGCTACATACTAGAATTCAAACAGAGAAATCTGGCGATTTTACCACAACACCACAAAAACACCAAAATTTGTCAACTAGAAAACCACAAAAGACATACTTTTAGCCATTTTGTAAAGAATTCGCCAACTGGCTAAATTTAGCCAAAAAAAACCCCTTGGCTGTCTGGATTTTTCCCTTCTTGTGCCTGAGGCAGAGCTAAAAAATATTATGACTTCCTGGGCAGATTCATTTTTTTTTAAATATTATCACTGCATAAGCAGATTTTAATGGGAATGGAAAAGACCTGCCCCTATTAATGTAGTGTAATTGGAGGGCATGTTACCCAATGTATTTTTTCGTCTGTTGTTTGAGGGGGCATTTAAAAAAATGCAACACCCACTCATGCATTTGACTGGTTTTTAGTTTTTTGAAACACCCACACCCTGTTTACCAGAGCAGGTCATTATGTATAGCTGAAGGGTCTCAGTACAGGCCCTTCCGTGATTTGAGATCTGTGCCTGAGGCTGGTAGGCTGATCATGATCCTTACCTGGCATAAACAACGACTAGAATTTGGCTTGTAAAACAGATGGCTGTGATTTTGTTTGAGAGGAGGCACCTTACTCATAAGGTTCCTCATCCTTACACATAAGGTTCCTGAAAAATGAGGGACCTTAAGTCATTCTATAAGCTTGGTCCTACAGCAAATTGGTGAGCCTGCCAACATGAGACCAGTTAGATTGACCCAACCTTATTGCGCATGAGTTTTCTTGCAAACAACGAGATATTTGTATCTAATCAAGTCTGCGCCTATCTTGGCATGCAATTAGTACATACCTATACACTTTGCCATGAGCTTCCAACCTTTAGCTAATAAGTGGTTGCTTCTCATGGAAAGTACTACAGCAAACAAAGTACCCTGTAACACATACTTACACCTACTCAATATACAAGTTCTACAACCCTAGAAATTAGGAGTAAGAAATCTCCTGAACCAATCCACATGGGGCGCATGGGTGGTTCTCTGATTATGATTTGATCAGCACTAGTTATCTCTTTTTTTATGTGGCCTTATTATAATTTTCATGTGTAACTTTGGATGTTAACTATATGTAACTAAAGAGAGTAAATATTAACACCCTCCCTTACTTTCAATACACCCTCCCAATTCCAACTTTTTTTTCTTAAAAAAAGATTGGGAGTCCCTACGATTGTTTAAACTATGACATAAATGGCTACTATTCTCATATGTTCAAGTACTAATCATTTTGCTTCACATTTCCAAAGACTTTGCAATCTCATTTGTTCTTTAAAAACTGAAATTTAATTCAGCCTAGTGATTTTGTTAAAATATTTGCGATTTGCACTTATGATCACATAAGTTAATCCTATTTTTCCATAGAGAACTTTTTCTCTTATGTAATGGTAATGCATTTTGATATGTTTGGTGCGAATGTGATAGACTAGGTTTTTCGCAATCCTCATACAACTTTGGTTGTCAACATACAATGGAATAGTTATTTGAAGTACACCAAGTTGGTTTAGTAGCACTTTCAACCAAGTCACCTTTTTCACACCCTCAAACATTTTTTGATATTCAGCATTACTTGAGCACTAGTTGAGTTGAGTGCAACAACTGGTTGCTTTTGCGAACACCACATCACCAGGCTTCTTCCAAGCTTAAATAAATAACCTGAAGTAGATTTCCTTTCCTCATTATCACCAACCCAATCTACATAGTAAAACAATGTACATCATTTTTGTCCTTGTACTGGTAAAGGATTTGTAATCATGGGTACCCATTAGATACCTCCATGTGTGTTTTTTGGGCCGGTTCATGTATCTGTTAAGTATCCCCACCACACAGGTGAGATCAAGATGACTATTGGTGAAGTAAATCAACTTGCTGATAATTCAATGATATAAAGTCAAATTAACATCCTCCTCTTGTTCATCCTTGTCAAGCTTGCCATTCTTTAGAAGGGGCATGGGCATTGGGTTACATCTAGTCATCTAAAATTCATCAAGAATGTTTGTGACATAGGCACATTGGCACACAAAAATGCTTATATGCAAAGATAGAAACTCTAATCCTAGGGAAAAAAATTGAGATGTCCAAGTTCGGTCATTTCAAATTGAGGAAGTAATCGGTTTTTCAACCAGTGAATTTTCTCAATGTGGTTGGTTTACTATAATTACAAGATCATCCACATATAGCACTATGATCACCATTTTTCTACCCTCTTGCAAGTAATACAAGTTGTGATCTGCATCATTTTTGGTCAAACCTTGGGTTTGCAAATACTGGTTTATTTTTTCATAACAAGCTTTTGGTGCTTGTTGTAACTTGTACAAAGTTTTATGAAGCTTGCACACCTACTCATGCCCTTGGATATGGAAACCTTTGGGCTACACAATGCAAACATCCTTTTTCACATTGTTGTTAAGAATTGCAATTTTTACATCTAAATGCAATAACTCCCATTTTTTGTGAACTACAAGCACCACTATTGATTTCATCATGTTCCATTTAATGACCAACACAAAAGTTTTGTCAAAATTAATTCTCGCTCTCTGTTCATATTCTTTCACCACTAATTGTGCTTTGAATTTGTTACGTTTTTTGTAAATGTTGGTTTTATTTTGTACACCCATCATGCGTTGAGTAACTTCTTTCTTGATGGGAGGTCAACAAGACTCCATGTTTTGTTTTTCAAAATGAAATCCATCTTTTGAACCATTGCACACTTCCATTTTTCTGTGTAGATGTCTCATTGTAACTCTATACTTCTAACACATTATGTGTCACAATAAAAAAATAATCTTTTTTTCTAAAAAATTAACATGGATCAGATCATGTCAATGCTCCCCAATAATTGACCATCTAAGATGGGGGTCATTGTTCTTTAACTAGTTGTTTTAGACTTGGTGTGAAAGATCATGTAGCTATAGCCTTTTATTCCACCTCTAGCCATAGGAGGGTTTGACAATGAATTGGATGGACTACTTGATGGCACCTCTGTTCCTTCACTAGAAATTCCATGTGGCAATTTGTCTCCCATGTCATTAGTCTTTGAAAAAAAATTCTCTTTATCTTAATCTGAATCGTGAGATTCTTGGGGTGCAATGTGAAATGTCAAGCTGGTTCAAACCTCACTAGATGTGTGTCTTTATGTGAGTTTGTCTCAATGGCATAAAATCATCACCAATTGGCCACAAAATTGGGTCAAGTTTTATAATTGTTTTTAATGTTACAATTGACATATAATCAAATTTTACATCTCTAGTGACAATGATTTTTTTATGTTGAAAACTATAACACCTACATGTTTTATAATGACCATCATATCCTACAAAGATTCCTTCTAAGGCATGGGTTTCTAGTTTCTTTGTATTTTTCTTAGGGACATGCATATATATTCAACATCTAAACATTCACAAATGGCTTATATCAAGTTTCATTATTGAGAAAACTTGTTCTAATGTAATTTTGTGGTTAAATACTGTCAAACATCTATTGAGTAGATAAGCTACACAGTGTTAACTCCTTCAAGCCAAAGATGGTTTGGGGTGCCATTTCAAGCATCATTGATCTAGCCTTATCTAGAAATGAATGATTCATCCTTTTGACCACCGCATTTTGTTGGGGGGTCTTTGCTTGGGTGAATTGTTGTATGATGCCACTATTCTAACAACGTTTTACAAATTCATTTGACAAATGTTCTCCCCTTTTATCCAATCATAGGATTTAGATTGATTTAGTAGTTTGGTTTTTTACTTCATGTCTGAACAATAAAAATTTGCTAAAGGCTTCACTTTTCTTTCTCTGGAAATAAACCCAAACTTTTCATGATTTGTCATCTACAAAGGTCATGAAATAAAACAACCCAACTAGTGATTTGATGGGAAAAGGGATGCACAAGTCAAAATGTACTAGCTTAATTGATTTTGTCATTCATGTTTGGCTCTTGGAAAACACTTTTGAATTTGCTTCCCCAGTTGTGGCACATTGTTTTAATTACATGCATGTTTACTAGTATCCATGTTGTCATTTCATTGTCAAACAAAAACTTTAGGCCTCTATAGTTTAAATGGCCCAACTTGCGATGCCATATCCTCACATCAAATGAATTGTCAATTGCATTGACTTGTGATGATTCAATCAAGGTGATAGAAACCATTAAAGGTGTCTTGTATTCCTCTCATTTTCATTTGACAATCTTTCCTATGGGTTACAAAGCATTGTCTTTCATTAAACACTATTATGTAACCTAGCTTGTATTTTTCTTACATACAACAAATTTATCTTTAATCCAAGAAAATATAAAATATTAAAAATCCCTTTTATTCCACCAGATGAGGTTTCAACATTCACAGTTCCTTTTCAAACAACATCATATGATTGATCCCCTGCTATTTTTATGTTTGGAATATGAAACAACAATTTTACATTGGTTAGGAATGAATTATCTCTTATAACATATGTTGAAGCACCTGAGTTTAAATACCACTAGTGGTTTACCTTTTGACCTTTTAAACTTGCCACAAATATTTCAAATAGTTCTTAAGCATTTGAATCATCAGGTTGAAGTTGATTTGTGGGTGTCTCTTCCACCACATTTGCATTATAACATTCCCGCTTCCAACAGTGGTCTTGCTCCAACTTCCTAATGTTTATTTCATGTTCCTCGCACTCATTGAGGAAATGCCCAAACTTCCCATAGTAAAAACAAATGCATGGTTTGTGTTTAACATTTATTTGGTTGACGCACAATTCCTCTTTTATATTAACTAAAAAGAACATCTTTTGATGACTTCATATTATAGTGTAAAGATCTTTGACTTTCTTCATGCTACAATCTCCCCACGAGCATCTCAAAAAACAAAGTGGTGCATGTACCTATGAATGGTATGACTCAAACAAGGCATTTTATAAAACTTCCACCAAATCTTGTTCAACCATGGGCATGTTAATTGCCACTAACTGCGATTTTAATGTCTTGAACTCCCAAAAGTACCCTTTAATCTAGTATCCTCTATGATTATTAAAGCTTATAGATGATTCTTCAAATGTATTTTTCTCGTAATGTTGTAGATTTCGTACATCTTTTACAACTACATCCATGCCCTTTGGGGTCTTCAAACTCAAATCACTATGAAAAAATCATGTCCATTACAACTAGGTTATCAAGTTCTAATCTAATTTTATTAGACATTTTTTATTTGCAATGGACAAGTTGCAATGGACATAGTTTTTTCATAATGAATATCTATGAGAATAGGTTGCCTTTCATTAATGATATTAGTATAAACATGGCCTTCTTTCTTTCATTTTTCCATTTCAAGATCTTTAGGTGGTGCGCGAATAACCAATGCGGAAGTAGGTACTACGACATTGGGTGGTATGTGATCTTACATTCCAAGGGCAAGATCCATACTTTGTTCCTTTGTTGCAGCTATTTCTTCCTCTTCTTCTTCTTCATTAATATGTTCCAAATGGACTATGGTGATGCTACCTCCTAATTAGTGTCACAAGTGTGGGAGGTTGAATGGAAAGTGACAAAAAATTTAGAACTGATGTCCCAAGTGGGGCCACCACATCCTAAATTATCACTTTCTTCAATTGATTAATGATAGGTTGCAATCATAGTCAAACAAGCCAAAAACCATGTCAAAAAATCGAAAATGACACACTCCCAAGTTCCTAGTTAGACCCAAGATGGGTCTGAGTTACTCAAATAACGGAATTGTGAGGAACTCGGGGCACACTCCCAGCTTTCAGCACTAAAAGGGGAGAGGGGCATGCTAAAGCTCCAGGATGGGACTAGGAAGAACGACAAGCTTTAATTATTTACTCGAACCTGCATCTAACCAACCAACAAGTTGGTTAGTTCACTTTCTGGAGCACCCTTGGTGTTAGGACAAGTCACGAGCAATTAAGGACTCACACGACTCACCACGGCCCGGACTTGGGGGAAGCCCCCACCTTCCACCATATAGTATTCTCTGCAACTCTTTGCGACACCCACATCCGAATGGCTTTTTGTCCCAGGACTCCCAAGGAGGAGTCCCGAAATTGTCACGATTTGGACTCTCACAACTTTGCAGGACTATAACTCTTTGCTCAGACCTATGATTGGGACGAGGTCTAAAGCAAAGTTGTAGCTCTTGTCGAGAGCTTTCCAACGGCATGTCGCACTCCATCTGCACGCAACGGGGTCGGGTCAATTCCTGACTTTTAGTGGTCAGGAGTCAAATTGTCAGTTTGACTCCCGACCTTTCTTTTTGCCATAACATGTGTTGTAGATGTCCAAATGGCTCATGCAAGCTCATTTTCGACATCTACACTTTGATATCTTTCCAATGATACAAAAAAATGTTTCAATGCAAGGTGTTTTGACCCCTGCAATCGAACTCTAAAAATTTGGGAGTCCCAGAGGACTCCCAAGTCCCCATTTCGGGAGTGTGAATCTCATTCTCACACTCTCTCAATGTAGGGTTGCGACAGAAGAACTATCAATTTTTTCAAACATATGTATGTAATGTCAATTTAATGTCATGTTGATCAAAGAAATTTGTGTTAAATGACTTATATGAATGTTAAATTCTTTTTTTTAATCATTTAATTCAATAAATTGAATTTTAGTTTTAATTTTAATTTTATTTAGCACTAGACTAAGGACTGTTTAATAAAGAAATTTTGATGAATTTTTTTGAAATGATGATAACCTACCATCCACATATGAAAAACACTCATAATTTTTTAATTGTGAAATTTTTAAATTCTCATAAATCTTTAGAATTTCAAAATATCATTTTCAAATTTCAATAATCATTTGCTAGATGTAAATGGGTCATAATGTGTATGACATATGAACAAATTTTTGGCTTGTGATACAAAAAATAAAGCTTAAAATATTTATCATATTTTTGCATGATTTGAAATTATGATCATTTTTCAAAACAAAACATAAAATTTGGTAGAATTTATACACTTTTTAAAAATTCATGTTTATTCAAAAAAAATTTAACATAAGTAATGTAATTGATTGAGGGACTTGTCAATATTTTTATGAACATGTTACAAAAAAATCCTTCAAAAAATCTTTTTTATGAAAAAGTCAAAATGTTCAAAATGGGCCCATTTGTGGTTGAATCCTTTGTCAATGTTGGGTTGTTTGATTGTGATTACACCCGACACAAATTTTCCAATGTTGATGATAGTTGATTAACCCATCTATCTTGTTGGAATAAAAAAAGACAACGTCTCTTAAGGTTGTTCACATTTTGGCCTTTTGTGATAGATTAGATCACAATCAAGTCTACCTTGGAAATTAACACTATGATTGACATAAACATTTATTCTTGTGTCTGGAATTAAGCCCCATAGACAAACAACATGGACCTATTGGTCATTCATTAATCACTACATAACTAAGTTCACACACATGATTCAAAATAGCTAAGAGCTTTCTTGTTGTAATACCATGAAAATTGTGCAACAACTTTATAGTTGAAAAAAGTTGATAATACAAATACCACCCATGTTGAACATCCTTTATCTAGATAGACATACTTACACCTACTCAATATACAAGTTCTACAATCCTAGAAAATAGGAGTAAGAAATCTCCTAAACCAATCTACATGGGGTGCATGGGTGGCTATTTGATCATGATTTGATCAACATTAGTTTTTTTTTTTAACATGGCCTTACTATAATTTTCATGTGACATTTTTTAGTTCCATACGACATGCATAGTTTCATAAAACAAATTGCAAAAGACAATTTTTATTGTAATGTTTGGATGTTAACTATATGTAAATATTTGTATCTAATTAATGAGAGTAAATACTAACACAAATCACTGGCAACTTTGGCCAAACAAGAAGATTAGTTGGAGGAGTGAATGCACATCATTTGTTCATGTAGGAAAAATGATTGTGATCAATAGACTTTTTAATTATCAAACCCACAACAGTTTCATGTTGGCTAAATCAATTGCAATCCTTTTAGCCAAAGGAATTCTACAATTCAACCACACCCAACAAACATCCAAGCTAGGTAAATAATTATTAATTTCATTTCCCTCTTTAGATCTTTCCTTTCCTTACTTTCAACAATATAATACTTAAGCCCAAATGCAAATGGTGAAAATCTACCTAAAATTCATTTACTTTTTCATTCCCAATCTTTAAACTATTTGTTGCTCTAACATTTTTTTTCTTTGCAACACATATGTGCCTTGCTTCAACTTTTGATCCTTCTTTTGAACCTTAGTTTTCAAACTAATAATTCCAAGTTTTAACAAAATTGAAAACTTTTTCCAAGATACAAACACAATACAATGGATTGAGCTAATGAAAGCACTCCACAAGTGCTCCAAGTCTCTAATTATGTTATCCATTGTCACACCCTATGATAAAAAAAGACTTAAGTTTATTTAATGATGTTAGGAGTTTTAGCTTAACTACCCAATTAGGTTGCATGTAATTAGGTTAAATTAGGTTAGGTTTGTTTGTTTGTCCTAAATTGGTTCAAGTGTGAACATAGTTCAAGATATTTGGTTTTGGGATAAAATCCTATGGAGTGTGATCTCAAATCACTTTTGGTGATTTGACATTCCAAGCATAATTGTTTCATATTTTTGTAGGTTTTGTGTTATGCATGTATTTCTTGTTTTTGAAAGCTGTTTATGTTTCTAGTTTTTCTTTTTATGTTTGGGCTTAGGTTCTTGTGTGTTTGCAAATGAGTTTCGTCTTAAATCACCAAAAGTGAATGTAGCTAGTTGTTATTGTGTTACAATTAAACTAGAGTTGTTTAACACTAATTTTTTTGTTTTATATTATGTGTGCGTTATGCACAAGAATTTGGGTTAATAGCAAGTGTTGTGTTGTTTGTTTTGGTTTCTATATTATAGGTTGGTTTTGTAGGAGTTTTGCTCAGGTTGCAAATACCATTCATTCGTGGATCTTGGTCTAGCGATTTTGATGTTTTTGTACTTGTTTTTTCGTGTAAAACTATTTTGGGAATTGAACCCAAATAGGGCCAAGTCCTTAGAGTTTGGAGGTGTTCAGAAAACACAAAAGGAAAGCCCCTAGCTTGATCACAAGCCCCCCCCCCCTTTTTTTGTTTTTATTTTTTTCTTTCCCCTTTCTCTCCCTTTCCATGTCTCTTTCTTTTGGTACTTGCTTGTAGGTACAACAACAATGGTGACAGTTGAAACCACCATCAATGCCATTGCCAAAAGGTTATGGGTTGCCTAGTCGATGGCACTCATCCACCAGGGGGGTCTATTAACACCCCCCTAGTTGTCAAACATGTCCTGGCCATTGTCATCATGTCCTTGTTTGAAGGAGTAGGAAAAAAGCTCCATGTTGTGGTGATTTGTTTTGGATAATATTGTTGGTGACAACAAAAAAAAAAATGAGGAAGAAGGAAGACAAGGAGGAGAGGAAAAAGAAGAAGAAAGAAAACAAAAACACTTGGAAGAGGGCAATAATGGTAGGAATGTAATGCTGGAGGCTTGGGATGAGGAAGGTTGAAAGGTCCAATCCACCTCCATTTTTCTTTTTCATTTTCTTTACAAATGTCCATAGGTTTGGCACCAATTCGAACTTGCCAACATTTTATTTCCATCCATAATTTTGTATGAAATGGGGTTCATCCAAGTAGAAGGGTTTTCATCCATAATTTGGATTTAATATTTTTCATCCAAGGTTTCATCCTTTTTTCTTTTTTTTATCCAATGTTTGGATCAAAAAAATTCATCCATATGTGATTTTTAACGGGTCATATTTTCCACATACAGGCTCAAATTTCGACAAATTTTGCATCATTGGATTCGTCTTGACAAGCTTTATGTAACAGTAGGCCTACAGTCACTTTTGGATTGTGATTTTGGGAATCCAGATACTAACTTTCCTATTTTGGGGATTTACTTTAAATTAAATCCCAAAATTTGATATCTCTTGCATATGATGCATGTTTTGAGTGTTGTTTTCACCATTGCTCTTGTGGTGAAGGAGGTTATCATTTTAGGAGGTTATAGCCAAATTAATGGAGGGTCATTTCCTAGCCCTTTTTTTGGTTGTGTGGCATGAGGGGCGCAGGGAAGTGTGAGGTGCATAGGAAGGCATGAAACATAGGAGCAACACACGGGTGATTTACTATAAAAACTTTTGATATCGATAGGTGGTGGAGTGTCGCACCATCAAGTTGCATCATCAACTTTTGAATTTTTGCATATATGTTGTTGTAAGTCTTCGAGTGGAACTTATAAGGGTGAAGGCGTGTCTATGTTAAAGAGTTCCTCCCCCTTGTGTTATGGGTTTTTACATTGTTGTCCTGTGTTTGTGTTTGGGATTATCAATTCTTTATCAAGGGGTAGGGAAATTTGTCAGGTTATGTGCCTTTAAGCTACATCATAAGGTGAACACAAGCTCATGTGATGATTTCTTGCAAATATGTGCATACTATTCAATAAGAAACTATGGATAAAAGGCTATGAGCCTTCCCATGTGTGCTAATTGTAATACATAATGAGCCTAGAGGTTGTAGTTGGCATGGTTAACGGTTAGGTTGGGACAAGGCTACCATTTAACTCTGAGTATTGAATATGTCCTACTTGACCTTTGATTTGCCCATAAATAAATATTAGGGTTTAATGGTGGGTAGGTTGTACCTAGTGTTTATCTTTGTTTTTGGGTGAAATTGAATTGATGACAGATTGACCCATCGTAGCAGTGAGAATCGAATAATGACGAGTGAAATTACATTTGTTGTTTTTACGATTTTGAAGGCCCCAAGTGCATGTTTGGGCCCCCTTAGAATGTTTTTGTGGGGGCAAATGCCCCAACCATACAAGTGCAACAACCTTAGTCGCCATTTTGGTTTGGGGGATTTTAGGGTTAGGGAAAGCTGTAATAGATTCCATGTAGGATTAGTTGAGCTGATACACGTGCAACAACCTTAGTCACAATGGGGTTTCAAGGTTACAAGATTCTAGGGTTATAGATTTAAGGTTTTCAAAGAAACCCATATTAAGGTTAGGGTTTCATCACGAACAAATGTCAAGATTTGGATTTCGAAAATAGGGTTGCTAGAAGGGTGCAATTCTGACAACCTACCCCATCCTACATTATCACCTAAGGGATATTCTTCATATTCTAAAACAAAACTACCACCAGTAGTGTCAGTCCCACTTATGTCGGACATGGAGGAAATGTATGGTGCCTTTAAAGGGCCTTGTCAATTTTTAGGGGTGGTCGGCACCATCAAACTAAATGATTTCATCCAAAAGTTCGATACTTGGTGTGTAAATATTTCATCCGAAAGTTCGATACTTGGTGTGATATGTAACAACTATGGAATTCGTAGCAATTTACACATTTCCTAACATGGAAGGGTTTATTCTAACATCTAAAGGGACCGTTTGTGGATGACAATCACAAGTTTTGTGATGCTTATGAAGCTGACATTGAGAAATGGTGTAGGTACTGGTCATTAAATTACTTTTCCATCACCAAGGGTTGGCTAGTTGTGCCGACACCTACCCCATCAACCATTATCATAGGGGCTGGTGCAGGTCCTTCTACACTTGGGGGTGGTGGCAATGGTCTAACTATCAAGGCATGGGTTATTCTAATTTTTAACCATACCACCGAATTCTTTGAAGAGCTTCACACTAATTACTAGGCTATGAAGATTGAGAATCTTCATACATTGCAAGAGTTTCAACGTTGACCCCATGAAGCTTTGTAGGAAACGTACACACAAATGCAAAGGTTGATCAATGCGACGAAGGGGGTCACAGAAGCCCAAGTTATCCAATTTTGGTATGGGATCTTGGAAAAGGATCTAAAATTACGAGTGTGAAACATAGTTTTCACCCAACTTACCCAACCCACGTTGGCATTGGTTTTCCAAGTATTTGAACGCATTGAGTTCAATATGGTGGAGGAGAAGGTTGTTACCTTAGGGTTTAGTAGGGAAACCCTAAAACCTTCTCATGCTTCATTGACTCAATAGTCATGTGGTCAGGCATTGAGGACTACACCACAAAAAGGCAAAGGGCCCAAATAAGAACCCAATGGAGGTTTTTCATCTTACATTACTGAATAGGGGGGAGAGGATAAGTGTTGGAAGTGTGGTGGGCTACATCAGAAGGAGGATTGTCCTAATCTTCCTTAAGCAACCACCTCCAACCCCAATCCCAACCAACTTTGCTTCCATTGCAAGGTGTATGGCAATGATGTAGACCATTGCTTCACGTTTCATCTAGAACTACAACAAGGTCAATCCTGGACAAGAAATGCAAGTAAGTCTTTAAGTTATGGTAAGGGCCAAAAGGCAAAAATTATGGCCAATAAAGGGTTGGCCACCGAATCAATTCCAAACCAACCCAATGCCATGGAGGCACGGTTTGCATGTTTGGAATCATTGGTGAGAAGAATGGCATCCATCATGGTGACACAAATGAAACCCACAACACCTATGTTAGGTGATTATTTAGCTTGAGGTTTCAACCCTAGATTTTTCTATAGGGTTGGATTGTTAGGACCATTAGGTTTAGATGAAATCGAATTGGGTATTCTCAATGATCATGTTTTAAGGGTAGCTGATGACAAAACCTTAGATAGGGTTTTAGCAGCTACACCAATTATTAGGGCAAGTGCTCAAGTGCGGGAGCCACGAGGTGCTAGTGAGATATTGGATCCTCAATGGGGGGAGGCCCAATGCTGAATTTGTTTGCCACAATCCTTCATGTTGACCAACATAGTTCGCACCTCAATGGACACATATAACCCCATGAAGGGATTAATTACAACCACTAGATTGTCCAGTTCCACTTCAAGAATTTAGGTGCTTAATAATGTGTTGGGGGTGACCAGGTTGGTGTGCCGAACACCATTATTTTCTTTTACAACTTTGGCGATGCCTAATTTTTGATCAGCTATATTATTTCGGATGGTAGCCACATTATGTGATGGCATGGATACACCTTACACTTGTCAAGGATTCCTAAGAAGTCTTATTCAACCAACCACCAGTCGATCAAATACCTATTAATGACATACATGTTAACCACTTACTTGTTGACCTACTTGTGGGTCCACCTATCAATGGACTACTTGTTGGCAAGATACATGTTGGCCAACCACCTATTATGGTGGTACCACCTTGGCATGCCACAATAACCAAACTCCAAGAGCTTCTAACATGCCCATTTATTGATTGAACATGGGTTCTACCTAGTGTAGTGGTGGTGCACAATTAGAAAAATGTTTTCCAAATGATGGGGGGTTTCAAGACGATATTATTGGCCCCAAAGGATACTACTAAATTCAAGAGGTCAACCTTTGATGTTGGGTAAAACAATAGTGGAAGGTTTAAGGTTGACCAATGTTAAGTTGGAACCATGCATGTACCAAATTTTAACATTGGTGGGCAAGTCAGAGAGAATTCAAGTGATAACCAAGCATGAGGTTGTCATTCAAGTTAATCACATCATACCTATAGATTATACCATGGTCCATGCTAAAGTAGTGGTTACGTAGGCTACATCATATGATGTGTTAATGGGGGAGGAGGGGGGGGGGGGATTTTGTACCCCTTGGGAGTCACCTTGGATTTTTGGGAGGAGACTACTTATTATTGACCATGATGGCAAATAAAAGATAGTCATAAGGTTTTTTTACCAATTATTGTCATTGGGGGCGTGTAGGGAAATTTAGCAATTCAACAATGTTAACAAGATTTTTAGGGTTTCCCCATGGTTTTGATGTATTTGACGGCAATATCCATGCTATCGATAGCCCTTACTGATGAGTTGGAAATGTTAGGTGCCCAATTTGGGCCATTCATTTAGGGCTCATCATGTGATCTTCCATTATCATGGGGAATGTTGTCAAAACTTTAAGCATCAACCAGACATTATATTCATCAAGCTTGGCACATTTCGCTATCACCAAGCCCACAAGTACATGTAGATCCAAGCCATGGACCATTTGGTTTACAACCTTTGGATTGTAAGGTTATCCAGTGGCATATTCCTGAGGATGGGATTTGTTAGGTAGAGCTTTTTGGAAGAATTAATTTTGGCCTTGCAACAATCCTTCAATTTGGCATCAAGGTTCATCGATACTATTATGTGGAGAAGGTGTAACCAAAAAGGAGGAGACCCAGAAAGCAACCGGACCCCTCTGTCGTAGCCCAATCCAGATTGAACAGCACTTCAGGCTGATCCAAATTCATACACACAATACACTCACATCGGCGATCCACATTCAGGACCCCCAGTGCTCTATCTGCCTCACTCTGATTTAGAAGTATCACGACACATGGTGCATAACTCCACACTGACATTCATAGTTACAGCATCCATTCACACGAATTATCAAAACCAAACTCCACCTTCCAGGCATTCACATATCAGTCTTTACAAATCCTCCGACAGCACAAGCTCCCATAGCTCCTCTCGATTAGTCCTACAGCACCTGTACTCTACTCTCCCAATTACCCTCAGATCAAAAGCTTCATTAGGCTAATCGCTAATCGCAGCGGAAGTAAAAACTAGCAACCAGCAAAAGAAAAAGACCTCTCTCTGAGCTCTCCACTCACAAAAATCTCGCACTCTCCACTGTTAGCTCTGCCTTCTCACAACCCTGTCTGCCTTCTTGGACCGAATCACCTTACCACCCCAGAGTCCAAAATTCCAGAGCTCCTATCAGTTCTCCCGTCCGTCTGTCATGCCAATCCTAGTTTTTTTTTTTTACACTCTCACCGATCTGTCCCTTCAATGCCCTGCTCCTCCCTGTTTCAGCTCCCTCTACCAGTCATCCAAAAAGAAAACAACGGCCTATTTTCCCTCCTTCTCTTCATGAATGCAACGTCGTTCAAATCCAGCTAAAAGCGCCGTCATCTCCCAACGTTCACACCCTACCCAGACAGACAACCTATCCTCCATGCAGCCCATGCATATCCGGCTGCCTTGGTTCACAAATAATAAAAAATCCGCCGCCACTCATGAACAAACTGATCCTGGTTTCCGTTTCTGTCAGGCCACACAGTATTGGAGCTTAAGTCTGGTTCCCCGTTTTTCGGCTACAAAGGATCTTCAAGTTCAACAAGCCTCCATGTACCATATTATGATGTCACGACAACATCTTGAGTTGTTGTCTACATTGACGATCTAAGGTTACAAACACACTTTACCATGCAACTACTGCAACATCCACTTGCACAGGCTCCCCAATCCAAGCCTTAATTTGTTACGATGTTGCCAATAAAACTAGCCAAGAATCCCCCAAAGGTGGGACATTTTCCAACATATATGCACATGAGTGTAGCCGAGAGGTTAATTTGCAAATATTGCAACATTCAAATCAACTCCTGAAATAACCTTGATTTGGGTCGGAAAGTCCTTGACCTATGCCAACCTATGATGGACCCTAACACAACCATCCTGATATGACCAAGTCCACTAGTCCCCTTGTGTAAAGGTTTCATAAAGCCCTTTCATAGTAGGAAATTTCCTTTGGTCTGTGGAGGCAAATTTCCAAAAGGCAAAGATCATTGCCCAAGTTTACCAAAATGGTTACATTTGTTGAGCTTCCTTCCCACAAACCCCATAGATACATTGTTGTTAGGATGAAAGGCTTCTGCCAATACTTTGTCTTTATGTTGGGTGATAACCCAATTCACATGGGGGGCTTGACTTGTTCTCACTATACCCAAGCATTTACAAAAAGATTTACAAATTATTCAAAATTTTCCTCATTTTTTTGGGCAAACATATGTAAATGTTAATGTTAGACTCCTTTAAGAATTCTTGTAAAAAAATCAACAAAGTTGGTATTAAACAACCCAAAAATAAATAATCTTTGGGGGAAGAAAAAACAAAAAAAAATGAAAATATATAAAGGGAAAAAAAAACAAAAAATGGTGAGGGATGCAAATTGCATTCATCACTTTCAGGATGGGGTCTATTCTTGCATGGACTACTGGTGTGGGAGTAAGCTGTTGGTGATGGCAGTAGTCTGTCTTGTGAAACCTATTTCTGTAGCATGTCTCTATCGTATTATTACCATGGATTTTGAACACCTTCCTGAATGCATGCCATGAAGATTGTGTGTACATAGGAATGAGATCAAACTATGGCTGAGCCATGATCCTTAAATCTTGTGTCTCTGATTGTTGTGTAATACAAGTCGAGATAAAAGTAAACAGGGCAATCTCAAGGATTGCCAAAAAAATTTCCTTTGGTGGCAATTGCAACTTGCATTGAGCAATTACCAGCAGAAAGTAATAATGCTGTTGTGATGGATAATGTTAGTATGCAATGGGAGTATGCAAACAGCTACTATCTTGCAGAAGGATTTGACACGCTTGAAGAAGAGCATTATTGATGTTATGTATTCTTATGGATTCTCATCCATCCCTTCAACTCATCATTTGATGTCTACTGCAGATTGGGGTAAGTGTACTATATAGCAGTCCACCATCATAGATAAACTTGAAATGTGTTGAGCTGTGAAACGTACACCAAGAAATATCAGCATGGTGTGTAGATCAATGGCACATGTTTGTAGCCAGATCAAGGAATTTCAGGTGGGAGGAGCCAGCTAGATGTGCAATTGGAAAGATCCTTGCTATTTTTGAATGTGGGGATTGAGAAGAGAATTTCAGGTGTGAGGAGCTATAGCTAGATGTGCAATTGGATTGATCCTTGCTATTTCAAATGTTGGAATGGAGAAGAGAATTTTATTGGGAGCTAGTTATATGTGCAATTGGGGCAATCCTTGTATTTCAAATGTCAGAGTTTAATGAAGATCCACTCTCCACCTTGACCGCATCATCTAAATTTTAACAACTTACAAGTTATAATTCTCTCCTCTCCTACCAACATTCCAATTGAACAAGAGTGTGATTTTGGTTGTCAAGATTACATCCCACAGAAACACTACAATAAAAAAAAACATATTGGAAACTATGACTATGTTCTGTTTTGTGATCTTTGATTCCCCACTTTTCTCAGTTGAGAATTCCAGCAGCTATGGGGAAAATGATGATGAGGAGTTGTACTAGAGTGTGCTAGCAAGTGAGAAAATGATGATGAGTTCTGTATGAGAGTGGGTGAAGCAATTAAGGAAAGTGATTGTGATGAGTTGTGTGTGAGTCTTGAGAGTGCTGGCTGATTTGATTCACCGACTCAAAACTAGTTTTCAAAAACCTACTAGACCTAGGTTCTTCTTTCACTTCAAAGACCTGGAAAGGGCAACTCTTTAATTATCTAATCTTTTAGATGCCCAAACTGGGTTTTTTCTTCAAAAATCAAGTATTGGCACAACATTGAACTTTTAACACCTTGCTAGTTATTTGAAATGGCACCAAACTCACAGTTATTATTTAATGGGCAGGTATTTGCTCACTCACATATCCTTGCATGCTTATGGATCGCAATGAGCTAAATTGCAGCATTAGACTTGAAGGAGCTTGTCATGGTGCAAAACAGCAGCAGTTACCAGACCATTCATGTTTTTCCAAGTGGCTTGAAGGGTATGCTATGTAGACCTGGCACACCATTCACAACCTTCAGGTTGGTGATTAGCACATGCTCTTCCAGGGACTGAAATGGATGCGTCTTGCAAACACTTGAAACTAGTTCTAAATTTGCAACTTCTGTCATAAGACTTGTGTTAAACTTGCTTCTTGACTCAATAGATGATGAACTGTTTGCATGCTGTTCAACAAGTATAAGGTGCAGTTTGTTCAACTTTCTACACTGGTAAGAAGCCAAAGTCTTGGGGCAGATTTATGATATAGTTATCCGTATACATCCCACCATCTGGAGCTGACAACATCAGTTGGGTAGTAAGGCCAGCAGCTCATTACTTTAATTCATGATGAAGGCACTGGTAGATTGAGTCACAATCATAAGGTTACAATTGAACCCCTTCTTGTCGTGTTACCTTCAACTTGTTGCTGTGGAGGTTCTCTGTGCAATCTCATCGATATGTAGGAATCTTGTGGATTCAATCTGCATAATCACTCATAAAACCCTCAAGAAACATTAAAAAAGGAAAAATAGGCCCAGGCTTTGTTTGTGTTCATGAAATTACTACCAATTTGACAATGGTTGTCACTCTTTGTTCCAATCAGGAGGCAGTTTTATTCTTGTGTAATGCTCTCTCCATATATGCAAGGCTCACTCCAAAACTCCAAATGAGCAAAGGGTTACTCAATAACTCCTTGTGATATATTGTTGATTTTGTAACATTCATCCACTATTACATGGTATTGTTGATCTGAAATTCAGTCTTCATTTGTTGCACTGGAAGTTCATGTATATTCTGTTTGGCTCCTAGATGTATCTGGGTTCAACAGTGGCACAAATACTAGTCTATGGTTTCTTTGTTAAGGTGCTTCCATCATGATTCTTTTGTGGCATGTTTATCAATTAGCAAAGGATTTGGGTAAATCAATTCTCAGAGTACAGTAGTGCTGGAGAGGTTTTTGGAAGCTAAAGATCAGCTACAACCATCATGTGGTTAACAACATGCAACTTTAAAGCCAAATGACCATTTGTGCTAATTTCTGTTTTGGGATTACTCTAAAACTCTTTGAAAGTTTTTTTCATATCTGCCTTAGTAGGATGTGCTTGGTCTAGACCTGAAAACTCATTTGTGCCCTCTCCTTAGCTGAAGATGCAAGTGGGGCTGTTAGCTTCTTCAAGTGTGTTACTCTTTTGCCCCATTTGGCTTCATTGTCACAAAAGTGCATACAATTCATCTTTGCTTTTCCTTTGAACTTTTGTACATTCTCTTGCCATAAGTGCTCTTTTATAGAAATACAACATACTCTTGTCAAGTTTGTTTCAGTTTGAACTCAACTGACATAATTTGTTTGTTTGGTTACCCCTTTACATGCATTTTTGTGAAATTTTTTGCTCCGAATCATCACATTGATGTCCTTTAATCAACCATGAAAGAATTTGCCTAGTAATTTGACAACAAAATATACCTATCTTAATTAATTTGACATGGGTTTAATGTGTTGGTGACCAGAAAAGAAACAGGCATAATCCATTCATATTTGAAGGATGCTGGGAATATGACATGAAAATGCAGGAGAGAAGAAAGAAGCAAACTTCTTTCTTGACGCAAAATTCAAGCACTCTAATCGCACTTGTTGCAGACATAAGTGTGATGAGAATTTGCAATTGTTATGGTAGAAGTTTCTCTAGGTGATTCTCATGAAGGTCTCTCCTAAGCATATGTATCTTTCCAATCCCCAATAAGAAGAATGGTCACTTTCACATGACTAATAAAATTAAATTACACAAGTGCATTCCAGTGTTTTTCTTCTTTTTTCAATTTTTTGATGTAGCCAAGGTGGCAATCATCCATAAGCCGATTTAGCCAAATTTAGCTTCTAAAAATATGAAAAGAAGAAAAATTAAACATCCTTATATGTTTTGGCTACCTCACTTGAACCATGTGTAGAAATCTGCCACAAAATTGAAAACTTTTTTCAATTTTTGGCAATTTTCTTTTCACAAACTCATTGAATTTGTGACAGAAAATGACCAAAATTTCACAACAGAAAAAAATGGCTGATAATATGCATTGCTTTCAATCTCATCAAGTTACAAAGGATTGAAAGTGAATTCACCTTTTTGGACAAGTTATTCAATAACACACTCAGATGGATGAAATCAGGGGTTCCCATGCAATCTTCTTTTTTGTATGCATGAGATATGTCCCAAAATATCAAAAATGAAGTGGCTTTTTAAGCTTTTCAATTGCCAGAAGTGAGAAAAATGAAAAAAATCTTACATTTGGTTTCCAGTGGGTAGCCAAATATATAGAAGGATGATTAAAGACTTATACTTCATATTTGGTTTATAGCCAGATTTGGCTAAATCTTCCTAAGAAAGATTGCCAGTTTGTCGACATCTTTTTATGGATGGTGGGCCACTGTGGCTCCAAAAGCAAATTCCTTTTAAAAGAACACACTGTGATTCCAAGGTGAGAGATTCATCCACTGGAGTCATCTAGAATCAGGGATGATAAGTGACGGATGCATTATCCACTGGCATCATCCTTGAGGCATCTGGATGAGCATGGAGCATGAGGAGGCAAGGGCTGCGGCGCCGGAATAACGGCTCGGGTGCACGTGACTGCAAGCTTAAAAAGATGGCGATTGTCAGCGTATGTTTAGCTCCCTCCTACATACACATTGCTTTAAAGGGAAAAAAAAAGGCCAAAGGAAGGGAATAATCTATTTCTGGCTATGCTTTGTTGCAGAAGGTCCAAAACCCCCCACTCCCCCAACAAAATAAATAAATAATTAAAAACCCACACCCATACCCATACTATACATGTGACTGATGTTTGGTGTTAAATAATTCTCAATAATGCAAGTCGGACAAAATACAAATTTTGATCTCATGTGAGCCTCCGATTTTCCAAGAATTGAACCCTACAACTATGTAAGAATATATTGGAGGCGTTGAATATTTCTCCGAAACTCTTGAAATTATAGTGAAATATTCTTCAAATTGGGCATGTTGGACCCATTTTTAAAAAATTATTTAAAGTATTTTGGCAAAACCTACTGATTATTAGTTGAAGGTATATATATTCTATCTACCTTGCAATCTGGCCTCCAAGTGTTTATTTCATTTTGGTGACCACGCCTTAACTCTCCCAAAGGGTGGGAAGCCCTCACAAGTTTTTTTGGTATCTCAAAAAAGCCCTCAATGAGATAATGTGCACATTTATCATTTCACACTTTTTTGGACCAATGGTACAAAAATCATTGACTGTGGACTGATTTTTTCCTTTATAATCTAATCAAGTGATTTCTCGTAATTAAATTTTTAGTATACTTGGGCCAATGGCACAAAGGCCCAATATATGGTGTTTGTTTATTTGGAGCAAAACCTAATGAATAGTGTGTTATTTCTTTTGAAAATGAAATTTATATTAATGTAACATGGTTCCATAAGAACTTTGGAAGTGAAGGCCACTCAAGTCAAATCTTATTATGGGTGACCTTACAAGAGGTTTAATATACTTGGGTCAATTGTAAAAAGGCCCACTATATACATATATAATTCAACAACAAATCTGATGGAGGAAAAGCGATTCAATTACACTAGTCATCGCATCACAAACCACACTACAAGATTGGAGTATCAAAAATGTTTATATGATAAGTTTCTCATAGCAATTGAAAAGTTTCATAAGTTGATGAAAACTTGATAAACTTCATCAAAGAAAGCATCCAGCAAAGGAAAAAGGAAGAACAAAGAGAAATAATCAAAGTCCTATAAAGCTTTATTAAAAAACACACCATAGATTAGGAAAATGTACAAAGGAGTAAAATTAAGGTAAATGGAGAAGTGACAAGACATCAAGTTGGCTCAAAGTAGGTGTGAAATTTTCTCCATGTAAAATTGATCGCCTACTGTAGGTCAATCATATTTATATGTCAAGAATTGATGACTTACAATAGATCGGCCATGGTGATGGGAGGTGTGTATTGAAGGGGTGGAAGTTGGGAAGTAATTAAGCCTACGACTACCACCCAACTTAAGATGAAACACGTTAACATCTTTTGTAATGTGATCAAAACTTTTTGACAAAGAAAAGTGACCAAGGTAGAAAGATGAAAACCAAATGGCACTGGCATAATCGTGTAAAAACACATCGGCATGCTTGTGTAAACAACCAAATACCTCAATTGCTAAGGGGAGGAATTGATCAATGGGGTGTTGATTACAATAGCTCCTTTCCTTAGCTTCACCTACATCAAAAGTAGCAAATCCTTGAGTTGCACAAAACCGGGGAAGTAAGTTTGCTAACATTGGGTCAGCAATGACAACATCCACTAGGGTGAGAATGCCATTTTTTAGTAAGCACAACGTTGACTTATCAATGAGAGGAATTGAATGTGGTTGAAAGAAGCACATGTAATTGTTTTCATCCCACGTCAAAGCCAACATCTCGTGCAATGGTGGCAAAGGTGTTGTGAATTGCATCATGGGTTCTAGTGCGTTTGTTGTTATAAGCACAACATAAAAGGTGGATACCCATAGGGTCAATGGGATGTGTGCACACACATCAAGGGATGCATGCAATTGAAGGATGGGGTAGTCCAAGTCGTGTACAAAGTGTTATGGAAAAAATTGGGAAAGATAATTGAAAGGTTAGGAAGACTAATCAAGTTATAAACCAAGTGCCCGCCCCTAGGCTAGAACATGATGAAATTCAAGCACAATGGGCTTCAAATATCTTGTTGGAAAGCATGTTGAAAAAGGTATGATGGTGCAGACACTCCGAGATGGAATTTTGAAGTTGAACCATTTGTTGCATGATGAGTTACTCAAATGAAAGAAAACATGCATGGGTTGGGGGTGATAAAAGATCACATGCCGCCTTGAAGTGTTGTTGGAAAGGAAATGTGTTGTTGTCGACACATATTAAGTCCTCAAGGAAAGGACATTGATCAACCATAAACCTAATGGTTATGATTAAAGTGACAAGGGCCCAACTCTCTAAATAAGTTGTCAAGAGATGGTGGATGTCAATATGAACCCAACGCCACCAAAAATTATTAGAAGGAAGGTTTGTTTATGAGTTAAAAGTCCTTCTAAGCTATCAAAGGATCCTAGACCCAAAAGGTGTCTAAACATTTGAAGGAGGGAGAAATAAAAAGAAATAAAAGACTTTATGAAGGTGGAAGACAAAGGTGTGCATCATAAAAAATATAATGGACATTGCATGAAACAATGAATTAGAATTCCAAAAACTACTTGAACATCACCCATTCTAAGGAAAATGTCCACATGTCGAATGTCTTCTAATAAGACATATTTAATGAAAGATGATGTTAAAGTTATTTCACTATAATATCACTATGTAAACATCATGTTTCACTATTAGTTGACATAATTCACTATTATAATTTACTGTGCTAAATAGGTTTATTTTTATGTTGTTTTAAATATCCTATGTTACTTTATGATATACCTTATATTATTTTAGGTTACATTAATTATTCTAACTTATACCCTAAATTATTATAATTTATTATAAGCTATTATAAATTATTATACGTTATTATATTTTAAGGTATCATAATTAGCTCATTATAGATTTTTAATGTATTTTAAATCAAATTATTCAACTAACCTTAAGCTATACTTTAGGTTATTTTATTTAAAGTTAATATATGTCATTTAAAGTTATATTTTAGGTTGTTCAAAGTCATTCTACTTTTTAATGTTATTATAATTTATTTTATCCTAAATATAACAACTTCAAATAATCTAAAATAAAATATGATGACCTAATGTAAAATAACCTAGGAGAACCAATAATATATTATGAAAAATCATGTACAATAGGCCACAATACAATAACTACCAATAACCTATGATAATATAACCTAGAATATCTTAAAATAATGTACAATAAAATAACCATTAATAGCCACCAATAAAATATCCACCAATAAGCATTAATAAAATAGCCACTAATAATCACCAATAAAATATCCACCAATAAGCATTAATAAAATAGCCATTAATAATCACCAATAAAATATCCACCAATAAGCATTAATAAAATAGCCATTAATAATCACCAATAAAATATCCACCAATAAACATTAA
>Ga0116228_10000870_pt1 | contig 24110 bp, 20 predicted proteins | sample S1TSphfallax_2_FD_89694 | JGI IMG/M metagenome (GOLD analysis project Ga0116228, IMG submission 89694) | Host-associated microbial communities from peat moss isolated from Minnesota, USA - S1T2_Fc - Sphagnum fallax MG | ecosystem: Host-associated > Plants > Peat moss > Unclassified | place...
CATGCAAATCAAAAGAATTTCCAGAGAATGCAACAAGGCATTTGATACCAGATCAATTGCGTAATGCCTTAAGACCTAAGAGGCTGGCAACTGTTCATCAGCATCACAAGTAACAACTTATTTCTCTTGTTTAAATGATGGATCAGCTTTTTGCTTTTGGCATTTCATTGCACCTGAAAGTGAAACATAATCTACCACAGATTTTTTCCAAATTCAAGGTTTACTAGGCATCCCATGTCATATATCAAAAACCTGCAGCTCTACATTAGTGTATGAAGCATATGCACATCCATTCTTGTGACAAACTTCTTTTGATGTACTTACACAATAAGGACAAACTGCAGAAAATTAACATTTACAGTCATAAACCATAAGTTACTCAAATTTCTAAAATCAATCCCATGAAATGCAGTTATATACCCATATGGGCAGCTATGGGTTAAACCTTAAGAGGTGATTGCCAACTATGTTCTCCCTGTTACATAAGTTTAAAAGTATCCACCTCCAAAAGGCAGTAGCCCCATGGGTGAAAAGAGCCACAGCACACTAAATTGGCAAACTCCAGGTCATTCTTGTTAAACACTCAGCCCATCTTCAGAGGCCATTGCCACTCACTGAAAGTGCTGCAATTTCCAGTTTGCAGAAGCAGCTCAAATATATAAATGCATGCCTACCAATTTAAGTTTCAATGTCTAACAAAAAACAATACCGGTACTACCCAGACATACCTTAAAAAGCAGCAGTACCCCCGCCAGCACTACCCAGGAGAACCCATATACCTGCCATGTCCATGTCCCCATCAATATTCAAATTGATAGGAAAAAAATGAAAAGTTGTGACCAGTATGACAGGTACTCACATTGAAGTTTTTATCTCGGCCAGTAACATGGAGGGCGTATACAACACCATACTGGATTATAAAAAAGCGAAAACTCAATATACACTCCCAAATGCGGCCTCTTGTTGTTTGAATGTGTGCATGCTCCTCATTCCACCAAACTTCCCAGCTCTTTAAACCCTTGTCACCTATACCCCCCTTGTAGAATAACCAGTTCGTCCAATCCTCAAAATCCTTCACTGTCCTACATGGCCAACCAAATAAAAACAGTTGCTCAATACATTCGTAATGGAAGATGTGGCAGCAAAAGCTGCATGTACTAAATACAACTTCTCTATGCATGTGAGGAACAATTGTGTCAGTTTCCACAAAACCAAAACAAAATGAACTGCTTCCCAAACAGACAAACTTAGGAAAATGGAGTAAAATGGAGTTATACAGCAGACCAATTTCAGAGAAGTGAAGCAGAGAGTACACACTTTTGCCACTCAAATCCTGAAGGATTAAAGATGTATGGAGCATATAGCCAAGAGATAGCGAGAAACCAACTGCTAAAAGTGAGTAAAATATAGCTGACTGTTGTTCGACTTTGAGCTCCATATGCCCTATAGACTATCAACAACATTATAATCTCCATCCTGCAGGAAACAATTACAGGTAAGTTTCACCACATGACCAACCGAAGAAGACATGGAATTGGGAGTGTGCATTAAGCATATGGATCTGCAGAAAAGGATCACAGCTATATGCAAAGCCAACATATGCCCGTAATGCAGGACATAGACCTAAAGGAAGTTAGCAAAAGGGAAATACTGATTAATGACACAGGAAGTGCTATCTGCAATAGCCAGGCCTCAATTTGGATTATCAAGAGAGCTGAATGCCAAATAAAAGAAAGGTTGCATCTTACGCTTTAACAAAATGGCTACGAGAGTATAAACGATAGTTCTCTGCAAATGGAATGTGTTCCACAACAAACCCTCTTCCTGTGGACCGATACTGCACACAATGATACTGCATGTCATTCTTTTGCACAGCTGCCTCTTCACTGGAAAGATAAATCCTAAGTGCAAGCAACAACACACTTCTTATCTATATCAGTTAGCTCTCTCCATGCTCCAAAAGAATAATCAGGGCTAACCTTCGCACCCCCATGAAGAATGGTCCGCCCAAAGTAGTGTGTTCGTGTTCCCAGTGAAAATGTGAAGAACACTGAACTTAACTGTAGTTGCATAGTGCAGAAGCTAATTACAGCCTGTGATCATATACAACATAACACTTGCCACGTTATGCACCTTTCCCTTTACACAGATATACAAAACAAGAACAGGATGGAGCTAGAGAACTCTTCCCACTGTGTAAACTTCAGGAAATCAAAATAAATGACACTGATAAGAAACAAGAAACTGAATATAATCAACCCCCAACAGAAATAAGAAATGAAGCACTATAATATGATACACAAAGAACTCTGAGGGGCTCATGCACCCAACATACAAAACAAAATTCAGAAACTCTAGATGCTAACTGGACGTATGAGGAAGCATACTGCTTACAGTGAAAACACCCTGCTCCAGGAGGAAGTTCATAAACATGGGTACTGCCGTGAAAACACCAATCTGGAACAGAAATTGGCCCTGGAGGGCTGTTTGCAGTGCAGCATTATTAAGGATGTTGCCTGCAGTTTCTAATGATGCCTCCACTCCTGATAATGCCTGTTTCAGCATTACAGAGTCAGTCAGCTATCATGCCACCAATAAGGTACTAAGATAAATAGTTTGAAAGCAACAACAAGCCTTAAAAACTTACCAGATATACTTTGCCATAGAGGAAGGCATAAATTGTCAGAACCGTCATCTGTACAAAAAGAAAATTGGATGAGTGTTTGAGCTTCATCAAGGCTTGAAGCCAAAACTGAGGAAGATAATAACTCTCATGAGCATAAAGAAATCTCCATACTCATTATTAAGAAAGCCAGACCAAGTTTGAACTTCTCCTTCTAAATCAAAGGAAGACTTCCAGATAAGGACTAACAGAAATGGGAAGAAAGAAATTCACAAAAGGGACAAAACTAGAAAGAGAAAAAAAGACTGAAGAAAAGTTGACATTGAGGATGAAAAACATGCATCTAAGACAAGGACCAGATCCTATACAAGAAACACCAACAGTCACAGTTATTGCTCCAATCAATAAAGTACTGAGTTACTAACTACAAAGATCTTCTATTAGGACATCATCAAATGAGACAAGCTGTGTGTAGAGTTGGGGAAGTTCTGGATGAGTGTTTGAGCTTCATCAAGGGCTTCAAGGTTACGTTGAAGAGAGCTGACATTCAGAATGAAACACAGAATCATCTAAGACTGACCAAAATCTATAGAACAAACACTAGCAGGCACAACAATTCATCCAATCAATAAAGTACTGAGTTACTGACTGCCAAGATCCTCTAGTGAAGCATCACCAATATCCAACAAGGAAAACATGTGTCTAAAGTTAAGGAAGTTATCAGGTTGTGCAGATTAAGCAGCTGGACATTTTGTATCTGGATTCTAACAAGTGTTTAATCATATGGCTGCATTTTTCGATGCATTTGCACCAGCCTGACCACTAAACCAGGCTAGCTGAAGAGCACTGGTGTAGTCACCATAAGACAAAGCACTTTGTAGTCAACATCTGCATCCAAGCTAGATTAATATAAGGTTCAACTGTAAATGCATAATGATTTTCTTCCTCCCGTATTAGCCACTATTGCTCTGCCCTAAGACTTTGAAGTACAATAGCCAGAAAGACAAATGCAATCTGGAAATTCCACATATGACATCAGCATCAAACCAGCTGGGACTGAAAAGAGTCACACTGACACCTACCATTGTTGTCACATAGAAACCCACAGAAGTAAAGAAGAAGGACAGCATCCGGAAAAGGTCAAAAAGTTGGCCCAATCGGTAAACATCACGACTCAGAGTTTGCTCTCCATTGCCTGAGGCCACTTTGGCTTCAAATGCAGCAATTTGATTCAACCCCACATCTCGTCCTTTTCCAACCTGCAAAACTACCCCAATACTTAGAAACAAGTCTCGTTCCATTGTACAAAACAACACATTCACATTGCATAAATCAATTCTGTAAGCAGAACAACTCTACATTCAATTTGCAACAGATGCAGTAGCAGGGCTTCCCATGTACAAGTACCTGAATGTATTCATGATGGGTGATGTTGCCTTGACGAAGTGTAGAGTTGAACCCTGTAAAACAAAATTTCAAAATTGTTGACATAGTAGTCACATGTAGGACACTAGAGCTTAAGGGGAAAATTTGTAGGAAAAAAAAACCCAGAATGGATATTATTCAGGCACCAATAGACCCAGATCATTGTTCAAACACATGATGTGTTTGAAGATCCCCAACACCATAATTGAAGTGAGCTCAAGACTAGGTCATAAACCCAAACCTGCAAAAATATCTTCACTGAGGTTGATGCCCCTTGATGGTTTGCTGATTCCACCCCTTGATATATGAAACAGTCTGTCAAAAACATCTGGATGCCCATAATGCATCCTTACCCTGTGTACCCACAGATGCATTATCAGTATCCACTGAATTAACAAAGCAATTACTGGTATGTAGATCAAACATGGAACAAGACTCTAAACCCTAAGACCTACATAGACAAATTCAACTCACATCTATTGCATAGTACTGACTGTCTTGTAGGCACTGGCTTTTAGAAACAGTCCCAGGGGGAATTTACTAAAACTATAAGGAATTTCTCACTGTTAGAAGAGATATTGGAGTATACACAAAAGGAAACATCTACTTGTTTATGTGTCCAGACCAGGCAACACATCACTGCCCAAAAAAACTATTTCACCTCTAGGGACCAAATGGCACATATGAACACATTACTTGGAGATCATCACATTTTTCAAAGCCCTTGAGTCATGACTGAAATAGTAGATTAAGATACAGTCATTCCAAAGTTTAAAGAGCAAGAAAAGAATAATAAGCCAGGAAGGTCTCACTTGAGTGGCCGAGCCAGCACGCGCTGCCCTATTGTCACAAAACTGCTCTCTTGCAGTGACATAAACCATGCCAATGAAGACACACTGTACCCAATACAAAATTCATAACATCACACCATGAAACTAGAACACATGGGCTAAATGAAAAGCAGCAGTATCAGTTGCAGTCACACTCCAATGCACACAGAACTCTGTTATATCCCATTGCCTCCTGCAAGATATCCTGAAGGAGCAAGAGCATTAGACATAGTATGTAACACAAGCACACTGAAATGACACAGGACATATAAACTGGTTTAAACATAAATTTAGTTTGTCGTCAGCTTTTCACCTTCCTGTGAAGACATGTTCCCGCACACCAAGAATAGTGGGACGTCGACGACCATGTTTGTCTGAGTCAAACTCTTCCAGAAGGTTTCTCATCTTGAATGCTTCCTCCATATAGTTTTCCTACAAAGCTCAAATACAACAAAATAATTCCAGATTGTCTTTTGAAAGGAGTGGGCAGACTTGAACATGCAATTTGGAGCCAAACAATAAGAATTAAGCCAACCTGGTTCATATCAATTGTTTGAAGAGCATCACCACGTGTGAAGATAATTGCGTGGTTTTGATTCTCTGGCTTGCCCTCTCCCAGCAGGAATTTACCAGGCAACTTAATTGAGTAGATCTCCTGCAGTTAAGAAATAATACAAACACACAGGAAAAAGCTTAATTTCCAACACCATAGTTAATGCCCAACCACATGATAAAAAAATGTCACACCCATTACAGCCTGCATCATGTTCCATCCAGCAAGTATCCTTCCAAGATCTTAGTTGGTAGGTTCCAACAAATCCTCCAAAACTGGAGGAAAAAGGAAGAAGTCACTACAGTTGAAACCTATATTCCCATAAAAGCAAGTTGTAAAACCTTGGTAGCACAATGCAGAAATTGATCAGTTTGAAGTTGTGATCAATGAGAAGAGTACCTGATCATTTCCACTTGGGTCGGCTTTGACAAGCTTGGAATAATATTCAGATTGCTTCCCATCCTTGCCCTTTTTCACCACATGGATGTAAGCAATCCTCAATGAGTCATTCCTGCCAATGCAATGTTCATACATGTTAAAATCTCCAGCAAATGTCAAAATAAAAAGATATCTTCACAAGTACTGAGAATTTCTCCATACTTATGACTTTTAGTCAACACAAATAGAATTGAGGGATGTTTGAACAATGAGGATAAAGGCCAAAATAAAAGACAGAGAACCAGAGGAAATTGATGAGCTGTTGATGCACCAAAAATCAACTGCCAAAAAGAAAGGACCCTAATATTTGGAAATCCAGGTTCCAGCCACCACAAGTCAAGAGCAAAGTACAAGAGAACTATCCATATTGAAAACTCACTTCTGCATTAAAAATGAGATATCTGCTGCCTTCTCTTGATCCTCCTTCTTGGAACTGGACCTCTGAGATCCATAAATCTGGGCACTTACAACATATGTGAACTTGAGCTCTGCTTGGGCTTGAGCACTTCGTCTGGAAGCCCCTTGTGAGGTCATTGGTGATGCTAGCCCCTGCTCTTCATCTTCACACATAGACACAGATCAATGGATTGTTGCATCAGTGGCCTTTCCTGGACAGGAACACACCAGCACATCAGAAAGCTCTCAATTCTGGAATGTAAAACCATCTGAAGAATATATTCTTCCAACATGTTTGAACCAACCTTGCAATGCAGAATGATAATTTGACCAGAGAAAGTGAGTTGAGACTGGAAGCACAAAAAAATTTGCCTAAGAACAAGCACTGGGAATCACATGCGAAATGATACTAAGATGAAGACCTAAGAAATCTGTCTTAAACGCCCCTTCTTCAGCCGCCTGCAAGATGAGAGCCCTTTTATAGTACATCATCCCCCGAACTGTAATACAACACAAAAATAATCTGTCAGCATAACTGCTCAGAATTTTGTTATCTCACAATGAATTATTTGATTGTGAACTCTTGGGTTTCAATCCAACAACTATCTTCCAGGCCAATCTGCTACTTTTATTCCAGTACCTATTTAGCAGAAAAAATATGGAACCCCACAAGAAATTGCTACATGATCATGCAGTGTTCAGAAGATCCTGAATGAGAATGTGTAAAATTCTCCTTGTGAAAAATGTAGTGTGATGATTTGAATGGTTTGCTCTTGGAAATTTACCAATGATATTATTTACCTACTGCAAGCAATATTGCAATGCAAATTGATCCCATTCAATGATCTGGATGGTTAACGGTGCTGACCTGTCCGTGCCAGAGTCTGGCCTCGATAAGACGCCCAGAGGCGCAACTCACGAGTATCTTTTATGTCATCTTCTGTTTTCTTGTATAGATCATCCTCCTTAACAAGAGGAAGCATCCTTTCCTTGAAATTTGTCCAATCATCTGTGGAGATCATCACAAGTTGAAACCAGGCACAATGGATTAAGACATAAACATTCCACATATCTCATTAAGACTTGCATGACATAGAGCCTTGATAGTGACAGCATTCTTAATCTTATTACCTTTTCCAATATTTGTCAAGGGTGTGCTCAACCCTGGGATTGCCAAATAAACTCAATGCAAAACACTGAGATGCAACCATAAGACTAACCATATCAATCTACATCACAAAAGTTGGGACATAGGTGTGGAGTGCAGTTACCAGGAAATATTTTTTGTAGATAAAACAAGGTGGTGATTCCATCAATATTTTTCTTGTTCAATTGGACTAGACTATACATCACATCTTCCTCATAGTATGGAGTGAACACACTGCATGAACAACATCACCCAGTTCTGTATTAAGTACAGTGATTTTCACCAGCTTCCAAAGGCTCGCTCCTAAATGTCTGCTCTGAGACATTTCTGCCTGACCCAGCATACCATGTGTGTTTTTGAGTTGGAACATGACTATTTAAGCTCCCTATGCTGAAAATTGTTCGTACAAATATTCATCTCCTGAGGGGCAGTCTACCTAGTCAACACACTGGATCTCATCAGAACTCCAAAGTTAGAACCCACTCTACACTTAACCTGAAAATTGTCTTAGGATGGGTGAAATCCCAAGACAATGGTGTCAGGTAGACAAACAGAGCACACATCCTAAAGGAAGAAGTATCCTGGGTGGCACAAGGGGAAGACTTTCTACATAATGCTTGCTCCACATAGCTCAGATCAAAGATTTTTCTTCATCTTTATCTTTTATCTCTTCTCATCTTAAGACAGCATTATACAATGAGTACCTGGATCAAAGGAGTATACAGTTACAACTCACCTGAAGGCAAGCATTTTGCGAACTGATGGTGACTCAGGAATTTTCATGAAGAGGGAGTTGGTGAAATACTGCAAGCGTCGTCGTGCTTCCAGGTTGCTAGGGACGCTCAATGCAGAATCCTTGATTGAGAGAATATAGTGGAGTCTACTTACAAGCGTTTTCTGTTTGTCCAAGCAAAACGATTAACAACTAAACCACACTTCAACGGCAAAACTTGCACAACAACTCAATCTCGACTCCAGAATTATCACAAAAGAACCTGAAGATATAAAGCATGATGCAACCAAACCAAACATGGTTATGAGACTTAGAACATCACATATACTTGGATTGGAGACCTCACCTCCTTGTCAGAAGGCCAGGTTAGACCACTAAAAAGCTGCCCCTTTTGTTTCGCAGCAAGATGTGCAGCATTTCCACAAGTAGCCCTGTAGTGGCAGTTAACAAGTTAAAATTGTGCCAGCATTGGACAACATAAAGATGGTTCAGAATTCACAAACCATATCCACAAAAGAGCTCAGACCACAACTCAATTGTGATCAACAGGATCCCAATTTGTTCACAGCAACTGTCAAATGAAGAAAGGAAGAGGTCACCAAACCTGAGATTCTGATCAGTGATAAAGTCATGCATGACCACTTCATACAGATCTACCAATGCCCGCCGTGCAGCAGAATGCATCTCACTTATCTCCTGTTCCCTCTCTTTCTCATCTTTCTTTTCTGCCTCTTTCACCTGAAAAATAGAGAATATGAAAAATCTAGAAGGAAGTCCAACAAATCATACAAACCAAAGCTGATTTTCAACAAAAGCCTGGATGGTTTACCAGAACTGCAGTGAGCTTTGCGGTTTTATCAAGCACAGTTCCTAGCTTTTTCAAGTCAAATTTGCGGAAATTCTGATCGATCTCAATACCAAACTCCCCTTTCTCAATAGCAAGATCTATTTCACGGAATACATCTTCAACCCTGCCACCAAGATGCTCAATAATGAGTAACAGAAATTAAAATGAAAAAACTAAACCTCTTGCAGCCTAGGACAGGCACAAAATGTTGGAGGGACAGTAACTGGGTGCTGCCTGATTCCACTGAGCATTGACTTTTTTCACAATTTTTCCTCTCTAAAAACTGTTTTCAGTGACCAATATTGGACCAGTGAGCACCTCATGGTCAACAAGCACATTTTCATGGGCGGGTACAGAACAAACCAGTGATGTCCATCTTCATTCAATAATGATGACAAAACAACCTGCAAGCTTTCATATGCCTCTTGCACTGCATATGCCAAGTATAGGTCATTCTTCATCCTTTCCCATAGCTCATCCTGTGCAGTAGCATACTTGGTCTCACTCAAAATGTCTTTTGCAACATAAACCTGTACCCAAAGTTCTCAAAAGAAAACATCAGTCCTTCAGAGTCCTTCAGTCTAAAGAGTCCTCTGCCATTTCATACGCATGTTGGCTGAAAAATTGATACCTAGTCTCCTTGGTATAGATTATCCAAAAAAATCCACTAACCTACCAAAACTAATTGAGCAGATACAAGCAGAAGACAGCAACAAAGTGGAGGATTTAAGTCTACTAATCCTATGAATCCCCAGGTCTTACAAGTAAAGATTCACTTCACATATATGAACATTCTGCCCAACAAGAATCTTAGTGTGCAATAGCAAGTGCAGACCTTATTGGCAAGTAAGAACAGGGGCCACTGGACCAAGGATTGTTGTGGATGTGTCCTTGAGGTGGTGATCTTATTGTCAGGCATCATCAATAGCAATTTCTCTCTGGAAGAAAGTGAGAAAAGACATATCAATTTGCATGCTCAAGACATGGATCCAATAGAAACTGAGAAACTTATTAAACTTTACTAAAAAAAGGCAAAGGGCAACACATCTGCAGAAGAGTTCTCATGACATGGATGTCCAATTACGTCTGAAACCAAAGCATAGTACCTGTTACTGATGAGGTCTTCTTCTCGGAGACAACCAATTATCTCATTCCAAAGTGGAGCAAACCTAATTGCATTCTCCTTCTCTTTAACAGCCTGCAGGGTTCCATCAGGAAAATCAGAATATTGAGCTGGCAGAAATAAACCTGATAAGAGGTGCTGCAAATAGTTTCATCAACACAATATCCCAAGAGCTGCTTAGTCATGAGCAATTCTCTACCACAAAATGTTCTATGAATATTAGCTCTGACAGTGGTATGTAGTATGATTAGATCCCCGCAGTGACACAATAAAAGACTGCCTGGAGTTCAGAAACTGGTCTTCATGAAAACACAGGAGGAGAAAACCATGCAAAGGTAAGCCAACACACCTCAGCACCCATGGATATACTTCGTGGTCTACAAAGCCAACACAAGGGGACCAGTCAGAACTAATGCAGCAGAAAGTGTTTAATTGACAGTTACAAGAGGTACTCTATGCTTTGTTCATCATTGTCCCTTCCTTTCAGCTACATAGTGATAAGAAAACATCTTCAGAAGCACTAATTTCTTACATTTCTGAGGTCTTGGTTGGCTGCATGTGCTTCACAAATGCTTCTGGAAAGGTAGTAAACCGCTGTCGCAACGTATCTAAGGACCGAATCTGCTCACATCAAGGAGTGTTAGGGGAGGAACAGAATGACCTCCTAATATCTGTGGCAAGAGAGACATCCTCAATTGTGCTTCACTGCAATTTGTAAGTGTTTGTGTTAACACACATCTGCAAAGGATTTTCAAATGCCTCCAACACAAAAGTTCTTACCCACAGGTCTGTGTCCCACACAAGATTCATGATGAGAAAAAATAGTAGACTTACCTCTCCAAGACCCATCCTTGCACCCTCCAGTGCTCCAACAAGGGCAGACATCACTGTATACCACACTTGAGTATCCAGAAAATAAATCTGTAGATCCAGTTTCTCAACTTGTATCACTATGATTGCTATCAGCTTGAACTAGAGACTTTTAACAACTCCCTGTCAGTTCCTAGAGGACTCAATTCTACTTTTGAAATTAATATCTTGGCACAACAGGGACAAGAACTGGTACATGTAGCCAAAACAATGGCTGTTCCATCTGTGGATACTGTGAAATTTGACAATGCTCTTGACATTCACCAAAAATCCAAGATCTTTCAGGAGTCTAATGGTAACATTTTCTCACATAGCTGTACAGTATTTCCAGTCTGATAAGGTGTACATGATGGAAACAAGTGATAATGTGCAGCAAAATGAAACTAGCTGCAACATATTCTTCTTTAGCTGGTGTTAGGACCTATCGACTTTTGAGTATTGAACTACTTCTAAACAAATGACCACTGTCTCAGTCAAACATGGAGCATAATATCAAGATGTAAGAGGTTTACCATAACCACTGGAGCCCACAATGACAAAAGTGTGAGTGCATTATGGTTACCTGTCAGACCACAAATATTTCAAGGTCAACATCAGTACTGTTCCAGCTCTCACTATTGTTTCACTCAACACCATTTTGGTCAATAAGTTCTTTTCTCCAAATCCAATACAGTAGCAAAATTGGAACATTGGCTTCAGGACTAGTGACATTAGCCTTGATCAGCAAATCCTCTGTGCAATATACGAAGTGGGAAAACAAGTAAGCTTGATGAAGTTGCACAGAAATCTCCACAACAACAATTGAAGGTAACACGACAATAAGTGCAGTCATAACAAGTAAGAGTACATACTCTTGGAGATGAGATCATGCCATCGGTACTGGATGTTATGGAGCCCTATGATGATTCTTGTGGGTTTTACCATGGGTTTGATCTGAGGAATCAAGTCACAATATGTTAATAGCTTAAGAGAGAATCAGTACAAAAAAATCAATGAAAGTCTTCCAGACCTTGGCTTGCTTCAAAAAAAGGTACCTCGAGAAAGTAGCTGAATGCAAACTTGCCAATCCCAATTAGCAACCAAAACATAGTGTACCTGTGCAATATAACATCACAATAAGTGAGGATTCAACTGTCCAGAATTTAAACAAAGATTAGGAAGAATACATTTGAGGTGACCTCAAACTGCGACCAAGACCTTTAACTGAAGATTTTCAACACACCACCAACTGAACATATTTTCTCTGGCTACCACAAGCTTCTATCAGGTTCCACAAACATGAATTTCATTTTTCTAAATTACAATTGAATGCTAGCTGCAACAAGTCGGTCAGTTAAGCATCAATTTGTCCACTCAACCCCACCTCTTGATTGCACACTTGCCCATTCACAGCATCAATAAGAGTGTATAAGGCATCTGGTAAAATGTTGTGCAATCACTGCTTATGGAAAAGCTATGAAGTACAACAAGGTATTTGTTGATGTGCACTCATGTCTACAAAGCTTTAAGGAAACAACCCTACAGGCAATATTAAGCCTCTAAGAACTCCATCAACTTTTAAATCCAGCTATGTTTGAACATGAAACTTTAGTTTGTTGTCCAAGATGTGTACAAGCACAGAATGGAGAATCCTGAAAGATGCCTGCTATGAACAAAGTCATCACAAAGCAAACAACTTAGCTTCAGTGCCATCATGTCTAAAGGACCTAATGGAGTTTTGTTAATAGACATAGACTTAAATAAACCTTAAGACATTTCTGTAAACATATAAAGGCTCTGAGAGGACCCCCTTAGATCTTTGTCTTCTCTGCTATTACTTATTGACCCTTTTACTGGAACATGTCAGTGTAAACATGGCAACATGACCATGATCTGAGAAGTTCACCAATGACGAACTTCAGAATAGTGTCTCAAGCTCATTGTAGGACATTGTTGGAATGGTTTAAAGACTCACTTGACATAATCACTGGTCTTCTCATACATGCCACGACCAACATAATATCGTTCCTGGAATAAAATTACAACAGACAATAATAGTTACAACACAGAGACAGATACCATGAAGTGAAGGAATGGTACAAATAAGTGAAGTGAAGGAATGGTACAAATAAGTGTGACTTACAGCACGAGAATTAATGGCTCTAATGTAGTCTCACATTTTCATTAGAGATTTAACATTAAAATTTAAAGCTTAGTAAAACAGGTAGCGAGGGAGGTTGGCCAGTGCCAAGAGTACCTCCTTCACCCATTTGAAAAATTGAAGAAATGATACATCTGAGCATCTGTCAGCTTGTGAGCGCAAGAAGGGAATATGAAACAGCAATGACAGAAAGAGTTGTATGCCACCATAAACTCCAAGAATCAAATAGTAGAGTGTGAACCAAGTATCTTTTGCTGGAGTCTTACTCTCCTCTATCAATACCTTCCTGCCACAAAAACATGCAGCTTCAGGAAATGACAATTCCAATATAATTGCATCTAGAATAATGTGGTGCATTCAGTGTAGGAAAGACAGGTGTAACTAGAACCTGCAAACACTGCAGAGACAATTCCATTACACACAACCAGAGACAAGACCAATTGCAGCAAATGCTGCCAGAGCTATATCCACTCCACAAAATAGTTTGAAATAACTGAAGAACTTACACATAAATGAACACAATGACGGCCGAAAGGAGAGCAAACCAAAAGAAGCGAATGAGCATTCGGACCACAGTACGACCACGGGTGCTTCTGTAAGCTCCAAACATCAATATGACATCAAGCACACCTGCACACAGATTGAAACCAAATGCAATTCAGGAGGACAGTTTCCAGTTCTACAAAAGACGCAAACAAGTTGCTCATCATCCCCATGTTTAGAACATAAAATCCCAAGATACTTTGGGAGTGTAATGGGAAAGTAGAAAACAGATATGGAAACTTCTGAAAACCGGAAGGATAAATATTCCTGACTGAACTGGGAACTGTAATGGGCATGTTTGAAGCACCTCATCTGAATATTATCCAGATTGGTGCTTCCTTGTCACAAGACAAGATTTGACATAAATTCACAATTACACCTTTGGATCTCTCTATATGGGGAGCAAGATACTAAACAGCCTCCTGTTTAACAGATAGTTAGCCTGGGGTGAGGAAACTTACATTGCACAAATCTCATCACAATAAAAGTGGACCCAACACTCAAGATGTACTTGATTGAATGGGTGTCCAATTTTTGATTGCAGAATGCAAAAATGGTAAGGCCCTGCATAGTCAGCATCAGAGTTAGAACTTTGCCTCCAGATCCACATCACACTATACATATTCATATCCACAATTATACATTGACTGCTGAGTCAAGTCACTGTCAATCTACTTTCAGGGTTCTAATGTTCAAGAAATTCAAAGTCCCAGCTCAACTCCACAATCAAGCTGAACCAGGTGGTAGACACTAGACACCACTTGGTGAAATTAAAAAACCAGTTTCCAATGTTTCCCAACTATAAATGTTTTACTTCCAGCTCACCTGAAGCATGCATACAAGAAAAATCCAGAGACGATGAAAGCTGTGGTAGACATGTAAGAAAGTCCTATGCTCAACAAAGTGGGTCTTGCCCAATTTCCTCTCCCTTTGCCTGCCAGCAGTAAAGGACTGCTCTGGCACCTGCACATCATGAAACAAGAGAACCTCAGGCAACTTAACATATCTTCAGGACATGGGATAAAGCAATCTCAGCAGGAACCTCAGCAGATCCAACCATAGACACTTGAAAAAACATTGCCCGAGGTATTTCCTATTCAAGCTTCTAAATGACAGGAGATATTTCCTTACATCGTCATCATCAGTGTCAACATCTTTCTTAGGTTTTAAAAAGAAGCCTGCCTCTAGCCTCCATGGCCATGAGAGCTCAAAACAAGAGGGCGCCCTGCATGTGGGACAACGACAATTATCAGTGCACCTGACCAGCCTGCACCAGAGGTCAATATGAACCTTATTACAATACATTGTACTAAAATATATTGTGGGTAACACCTGGAAGACTGCAGCCCAATGGCTGATCCAACGAGATTCTCAGCAAGTGAACAGGACAGGAACAATGACAAAATCACACTGTCCAAGACCACCCAGAACCTAATCTATGAAAGTACTTATGACAGCTACAAATTGAGTGTCCAAAACCAAGAGACAAAAAAATAGAATTTGGAACACAGGCCCTTCAGTGGCTTCCATGCAAAGAGCTCAGAATTCTTTCAACTTCAGTTGTAACATGTGCAATCCAGAGTACACTTGCAGAAAAACGCTATCCAAAAAAAGAAATTCAATTTCTTTATGCAAAGATGGTGAACCCCACAACAATCCATATGGTTTGAAATATGCAAGTAAGCACCAGAAAAACTCATTGAAATCATCATAGTTACGCCATGCTGAGTGAGCAGCCCTTCCATGCGCAGGCACATCAGATTCCTGCATCCATCAAGTGCCCAACAAACTGAGGATTCTGGGAAATATGCTGGTTTCATGAAAGGGAAAAAAGAACCTGCATTGCATTTTCAAGCAGAGCTTTAACATCATTCCATCAGTAGGCCTATCAGGACAAGCTGATGCCAACAAGAGCAAATGTAAATATTCTGCGCAACCAGAACACTCCATAGCGACATCCAAGTCAATCTGTGTAGAAGAAAACCTCATACTCAGGGTCCATACAGCTCATTCAAGATCCAACAAGCTTCTGAAGGCATTTCATTTTGGCAGAAGCCAAAAACTTACAGAACGAAAGACCTTTGAAAAATCATAAGCTAATCAGCACAACAGCAGCAAGTCAAGACCAAATTCACTGTGAACAGAAGATCTCATGGTTTTCATCCCAGGAAGCACAAAACACCAATGTGAGGACTAAATATTTAACGAAACCAGCAACCCACCAGAAATTCTACTGAGGATAAATGACATGTATGTGGTAACACAAACAGTCAAAGAGGCCCTTGCACGGTTTTTCTGAGTCACTTCAACTGAGACATTAACATCCACAGCACCATATGCCAACATCCCTTTGAATGTCTCAATGTGATGTCTACCACCAAGCAATGGATAGTTGAAGCACACCATGCAATAACAGGTCCAGTACCAATGATCAAGGTCATCAGTAAAGGCAGGGCACTTGAACAAGGTAGTCTAAGCCCAAACAACCAGTTTGACCATCAAGCATTTATGTGCTCACTTCAGAGAATAGAAGAAATTGCAAAGCATCTGACTGCATCTGTATATACTTGCCCTCATTGCCAATTGAGTTTGCCAGAAGCCACAAAAGAAAAAGGGAGTTGCAACTCACTGCAGCCAGAATCTCATGGATGGGGCAGATAATCTTTTCCAAAAATGAGTGTTGTGATCCCTCAATGTAGATCTTTTCAGACCTCTCCACCCGCGGCTTCTCCAGCAAATCAGACATTTCATCAGCCATCTGCACATAACAACCAACAAGATTAAGCTCTAAGTAAAGCAGTAAGGCTTCTCAGATTTTATCCCATATTCATCCCCTGCACCTCAGAGAGAACAAAGAGTTTCTCAGCAATGTCAAATCATGTGATAAATCACTTATAAAGGGCTAGCACAGCACAACAACCTCCACAGAATTGACTCACATGATGAAAAATGTAGCAAAGGCACTCAGGAAGAAAGCGAATATTTGCAGCCTCCCCCCAAATAAGTAGATACAGTGCCATTATACAAACCTTGTGTTCCACTGTTCCACTGCAACAGACATGAATTGAAATTAGATTTCAAAACAAAGTCCTGAGAAGTAAATAAGTACAAGCAGGAACTATACTCCCTGTCCATCCTGGGTAGTAATATTGTGTGATCTGGCAACTTGAAAGAACGGATGCAACAGCCTCCTAAGATGGTAAATTTAACAGGACCGACATTTTTGGTGAATGGTCAGCATTATACAAGACAAAAACAATAATGCACAAGCCAGAGTTTCAGCACATATCCATGTCACTGTAATCTAGCTCTTGTAAATATGGCACACAAAGGAGACACAGGGAAAGCATTGGGAAAACTCACTAATAAAAAGAGCACAGTGGTGATTTCAACAGCAAGTAGACTCTTACCTCTTAACTTGTGATTTCTTTCTTAAGAAAAGGCACCAGCGCTCATAATTCTCAACAATTTTAGAGTGGACATGAGTGACAACAGCCCCGTCCAGCTGTAATCATCACAACAGCACTATGAAGTCACCAGTGCAATCAACACAAATCAATCTTGTAAAATACCTCAAATCGATAGCGGACATCTAAACAAACCCACTTTTGCACTGGATCCTTCTAACATGACACAAAACAGTTGCATATGTCATTATCACCTAATTATTGCCAAGCTGGCTATAAATGGATAGATATGAAGTGCCGATATTGGTAGCAGAGTATAATGTAACTGAAGGAAGAGAGACGTAACAAGATGTTCAATGAACCTTGCTGTGCTGTGATGTCAGAGAAACACTCGAGAGGCGGGACTGTGCATTGGCCAATAGAAGAATCAAATGCTCTCGCTGATTTGCCACATTGTCTTCCTATGGCCACACACATCATTCATTCAACCAGTTATATTCCACATCACCAAATCTATCCACAAAAGAAGCCCTAAGCAGATCCTGCATAGTAACTATACAGAAAACCAAAAACCAAGTCCAACCCTGTAAGATAACCATCAGGTAAGGAAATGTTGATAGATCCTTTCAAATAGATCACTGAGCAAATTTGACTTCCAACAAATCCTGTATGACATCAATGTGATTGCAGAGATAAAGTCCACAAAAACATGTAAGTAGAAAAGTGAATGTTTTGTCCAAACCAAAACAAACAAAGCAAGAAGCTGAGGTAAGTGTCAATCACAGAGTATCAGACCATCAACATCATCATAAATGGCTAGTTGCCATTTATGCTATCTAGCAGCCACTGCTCCCCATAACATCATCAGCTACCAACAGTGGGTACAGATAAGCATTCTAAAATATGCTGCAAATTGAGGACATACAATGGCATAAAGATCTGCAGTCTGAGCTTCAACTAAGTCACAATCTTGACTACCACCTGAGAGGTATACCTAATCATATTGTCAATGGAATGCTCATTCAAGCTGCAACAAGCTTGTGATGGTAATTTTAGATTGCCACTGTACAAGTAAGCATCTAATCGATAGGCACAGAGAGGCCTAAATTGGAAGTTAGTAGTGGTGCCTGCAGCACCCTAAAAATGTATTCTTCAAAGCATAAATGCATCATATGATGCAGGAAAAAATGTATATCAAGACATTTCCTTCAACTTGATGGATCAGGCAAATTAACCAAAACAGCTTGTTCACAGAACAAAAACTAAAAAACTGTACCCTGAAAAGAAGAGAACATACATACCTGGAAACCAAATGCATATTGCAAGAAATCGAAAACATCCAGGGCCCTCTCAGGCCGTTCATAGCCATACGGAAACTCAGGAAAGGGTGGTGTAGACCATTCCAAAGCACCAGTAGCAGCAGTTACCTATTGATCAGCAAGAGTCAACACTTGATTGCCCCTATTAAAGCTCATTGCTGTGTAGAAGAGACCACTCCATACCATCTACTTGCATGTTTCATTACACTGGTCAAGCTGTGAATTTCCTTCTTTCTGTTATGCAATACTCTGAGACAAGAGAATTCTTAGAGACTATCCATAAGCTTGCTTCAATAGGATTTCCACAGGCAGATGCAGAATTTCAAACAACCTCAAACCTTCAACTGATGAATTAACCACAAGACAATCCTTGACAGTCTGTGTATAAACAAGGTATGAGAAGTTTGGGCACTGGGAAACAAAGGATGGTAATTTGCAGCTCTAAAACAGTCACTCAGAAAATTTGGTGATTGGTTTGCCTACATGTGAATGAGTGATCATAAACTAAGAGACAAGCACCTACCTCAGGAAACATTTGAAATGCATTCACAACACCAGGAGTTTCAAGGGGTAGAATATTGAATGGCTTGAACTCCCTGATCTTCTCTGCATCGTTCTCCATCTGCTTCTTCAACTGCACAGCACCAAGTGAAAATCCAGAACATTTCAACATTCAATACAGACAGGCATCTCAGAACACCATAATTGATACCAGGGATCATCTTCCATTGCAAACATGGGCCCAACTTCCCTTCACAAGCACAAACATTTGGGAGGTTTCTCCATCTAGCATTCCAACAAGATACTATAATCAACAAGTACATTAAGAAGTTGGAAGGAAATATGTGAATTGAGTTCCAATTAGTAGTGACAATAATTTAAATTTACTGTTCTTCAGAATGGGTTTATATCATCAAAGTGCAAAATACTACAAATGAGTGCAGTTCTGACCACTCACATTATGATCCACTGTTTCCTCAGGGCTCTCCCTTCTGTAAGCATCCACCACCTCATTTAAAATCCTTGCTTTTTCATACACCTTCCTCTTCCGCTCAGCCCTTGCTGCTGACCTGCACACTCTCAATCAGAATGCTTATCATTAAGCACAATCTCATCCCAGTTGAAACATTTTGTCACCTGCATTTCAAGATGATGGAAAACTATCTACAAATGTATAATTTCTCGCTCTGTAACAATCACATCCAGGAGATTTCAGAAAATGTCCACAGCAACCCTTTGAAGCACAAAAGATTGAGCACTATGACATGACTCTGTACTGGCCATCAACCAAGACATCCATGCAAGGCTTCAAGAGCTTCAAAGACCTAGGTGTGGCATTGGCTAAAGGGAATGAGACTTAAGACTCTCAGAACAGAGCTGCATGATGCACACACTTTTTCAAACCCAAACATATCAAAGAAAGACTGAAGGTTGAAGCAGGCAAAGTTGACTGTGCACCTTTCACTTATACATTAAATAGTGAAGCTGCCAGGATGGTGATAGATTGTGATTGGTATAAACTTTTGATATTTATATGAGCTAACTGTTCACTTACAAACCAGTCGTCAGAAGTTGCAAAATAGTCTGTTAACCCACGAATTCCAACAGCATACCTGTCACTATCTTCATACCGCTGGCTGCTGCCAATCTCCTCAAGTTCAACAATTTTGTTCATCTCCCTGTATTTATTGTAATACTCCTGCAAGAGATGAATGTCATTTGGTCTATCTATCTTCTCTCCTCCCTTCTTTGCGCGATTTTGCTGCAATCCACAAGACCCCAGAAACAACATGAACTTAGAACTGGTATGACCTTGTTAACATTGGTTCCAATGCACTGCAAAAGGTTCAATTTTCAAAGAGTGACATCCACGTGCAAACATTGACCACATGATACTTGCTTATAAATCTCCTACTGAGGAATCTCCACACATCCTCCAAAGCAAGGTATAATCTTCCTAACAGTAGGGCTCACTTTGCCAGAGTATACAAATGCCACATTAAGGAAGGGCAGAAGAGGCATAAGTGGGTAAGCTCATACTTCAATGATAGATTTCAGCCCAGTCTTGAACTGCATCACACCCCGTCCCTCACTCCGGGGGTCTAGATTTTGTGACATTGAATATGCATATTCACACACTGTCCAACTCAAAGTGTCACAACCCCACAACCAGCACTTTAGTATCTATCATACCATTGTCTGTTAACAACAATTTAGGGAGCAAATAACCTCTGCTTTACAATATGTCCTCAGGAAGCTCACATTTCCTGTAATCAGTAACAATTTCACTGGGACTACAGATGCCTGTAATCCTAAACCCTTAATTTATGGTAAGCTGTATTTCATTTTAGCTTGTCCATGTAAAAGCAAGCATCTAAGCCTATGGCAAACAGAGGCCTACACAGAGGATAGTGGTTGAGATCTCTTAAACCCTGAACATGTCCTTTAAGCTCACGACTAGTTATAAATATATCAGGTCTGACAACATAGCAGCAACCAATCAGCAACAATGAACAAAGGAACCCAATGATAAAGACAAGAGACTACAAAGACCAAAAACACAACAGAGGTGCAGTTTGAATCACAGCAACAATCAAATTCATGCAATGATTGCAAGATATCATGATCATCAATAACCACCACTTGCTGCTACTTATGATGCCAAGATCAAATCCAGTGTCTTAAGGACTATTGAAATGGAAATGCAGACATTCCAAAAAACTTAAATACAGCTGCAGACTTCATTGGCACGAGCAAGCTTCAGGGTCTGGTCCAGGAACTCAGGCCCCAGGTTGCATAGGGCTTGGTATCATGGCACAAGTAATGCTCGAACACTGAGAGTCACTTCCCAGTGAAGAGCTTCTCTTAAAACACAAGCAGATACAGTCAGATTGACAATGTCTCATTCGTATGCATACAATGCTGCAGCGCCACAAGGCAATTGAAGATGACACCATCCCAAGTATTTTCTTGTGACAGAGATAAAGCAAACCTAATGTTTGCTCGAGCTCATTTATGAGAAAAATGGGATTCACACTCACATTTGGAGTTGGTATGATATAGCATAACCAAAACTGCAAAAAGAGGTTCTGACATATGGTGCAAATGAGTAGCGTCCCCAGAAACAAAGCTGGCAACTATAACGGATACTGCTGGCTAACTACAGTGTGAGGGGGCAACAGCAACTCAGAAGGTGGCACCAAATTACACACAGAGGAGTGAAAAGCAGTTTAATGTGTCCCACCGAAATGGAAGAATTGTTGGGGGACAAGTTCACTCACATATACGAGCGACCTGAGGATTCTCCGGATGTATCTCATCAGCAACGCGAAGAACGGAATCGATGTTGGTCTGCTGGGACAGCGATTGAGGGACAGCAGCAGAAGACGCTGAGGACTCATAACCGAACCCGTACTCGTCTCCCACAAAGCTCCCCTTGGGTTCCTCCGCACGCAATGCCGCGCGCACCAGATCCTCCCATTTCTGCAACACTCGCTTCGAAATCAAGTTCGGCACCCTGGGCGGCCTGTCCATCGCTGCTGCTAAAACTCAGATCTTTCTACACACTTCAGAATCCTTCACATATCATCTACTTCAGTGGTCTACTTTCTACATCTTCTGGACCTCCTCGCAATTTTCAGTCTGCTAACGCCTGCTCGCTCTTGTTTCTCAAGCCCAGAACCCTCCTGCTCGATCTCTTCAACAGTTATTCTCAAGACTCACACACACCTTAGGCAATAGGACCTTCTTGCAACTACAACCCAATGGGGCAACAACCCAAAAACAAAGATCGAAGAATGCGCGTTCCCAACTTGTAAGAGCTTGAAGAAAGAGCAAGCACGTCCGCCATGACCGACCGACCCACACGCGCAGAAGGGCTCCGTCTACACTCCAACACCCCCTTCCAACAGCGTTTTCTTTTCGGCGAAAATTCACCCAAATGGTCCCAAAAAAAACAATTCAAATTGGCGAATTTCTAGCGATTATTGAGTTTGAATCGCCAATTTTAGAACCCAAAAAAAAAAAACAAAACCCTTTTAAACATTTTTTATCGCCAGATAAGTCCAAACTTCCCAGAATCTCGCCAGAAACATAGAATTATTATTTTTTTAAATTATTTCTTCTTTTCTTACAGTCAAATCTGGCTAATTCATATTGTGGATGAATCGCCAATAAAGCAACTTCATCACAAAAATTGAAATTTTTCTAATTTTTAATTTATAAATTAAATTAAAAACAAACAAACACTTCGTAACAAAAGTACGATTGGACTTCGGCTAACGAACGCGGGAAAGAAAACTGAAACTGAAATTTCCAGGAAACCCTCTGTCCGTCCGTCTTTTTCAATGCTCGTCATTTACCGTGCTCCTCGCCCGCGCACTAACAACCGAAGTTTCATCCACGTTTCATCCACGTTTCATCAAATTTTCATCCACTTTTCATCCACTGTTCTGCTTGACTATAATTTTTGACACACGCATTTTCAAATGGAAGTGCATAATTATTATTCACATTCAAATAAATATAAATGTATAATTTTGAATGTGTAAGTGTAAAAACTATGTTACATTATTTTTGTAAGCCCAAGATAAAATGTAGGTTTTAATTTTATATTTTTAATCACACACATTTATAATTAATTATACATGCAAATTTTCACACATAATACAAAATTAAGCTTAACGTATGTACCTTAAGCTTTGGAGTAATGGAAAAATTAAATTAAATTAAATTAAATCAAACCTTTACAACTTACAAAACGTGTTTTTCAATATTTTCTCTTTCAATTTGCGTACCATTTTTTTTTCAATTGAATTTGAGTTCAATCCAATTCAATCTTACTCTCTAATCATGAAATTTAATATGATTATTAAAATCATGAAATTCCCAACTAGAAAGCTGAAAGTGATACCTTGCAACCAAAACCCTAATATACAAAAAAAAAATCATCCAAATACATCCAATGAATGAACACCGGTACCAAGTTTCCAATCCCCCACTTATCATCAAAAACCCGATGATAGATGGATCTTTTGAAGTGTTCATTATGATATTGATTTTGTTATGGTGTGGGTGTGGTAATGTCACTCCCCATTCCAACTATCTCATATTCCCAAATGGGAACAACCCATTATCTTATGGGAATGCAAAGTTCACACATTGACACAAAATGCTCTTGGATATCAAGATTCCATGGGGTTGAGTTCCATAAAATGTGGATAGGCATGACATAATCAAATGTCCTATTACATCAACATGGGAATAACACATTTTTACATAGCAATGACATGTTATCATATGGGCACACAAAGTTCACATGGGTGACAAGACACATTCTCGAAATCATCGGTATCGATCAACTTCTAGCACATTGATGTCATCTTCTGAAGGATTCAAGTTATCATGGCAAGACATCACATTCCCAAGATAATGGTATCACATTCCCATGTAAGAACTTAGAGTTCCCATTCCATATTATGTTCCTTGTCCATACCATATCACATTATGCCACATTAACATCCTGCCACATCAATGCCACATTTGCACCACACCACATCACATCATGTCAATGCCATGCCACATTAACAAAACATAACACCAAACCACATGAACACCATGTTAATATCACATCACATTATGTCATGTTAATGTCATGCCACATCTATGACATGTCATCCACCATGGTGATGCCTATGTGACAAATGGTCATAAATGA
>Ga0116228_10000871_pt1 | contig 24082 bp, 19 predicted proteins | sample S1TSphfallax_2_FD_89694 | JGI IMG/M metagenome (GOLD analysis project Ga0116228, IMG submission 89694) | Host-associated microbial communities from peat moss isolated from Minnesota, USA - S1T2_Fc - Sphagnum fallax MG | ecosystem: Host-associated > Plants > Peat moss > Unclassified | place...
AAAGTAGAAAAAACCCAGGATCCTTCTATATTCTTGGTTACCTGCTGGAACTTATTGTAGAAATCTGGTGATTTGAATTTTTTTCTTTTTGAAATTTGGCGACTTGGACCATTTTGAAAAATCCTTTGTATTGCTCGAAATCACATTAATCACCAATAAAAAAAACACTGGTTACAAATATTTTCACTGCTCCTACTTGTACAACTATTATGGATGTACAATTATTATCAAATGTTGTGCATTCAATGTATAACCTTGTGCATTCAATTTTATATACAATACTATGAGAGCCTGACCTGGGTAAGACAGTTTTACTTCGCTCAAGTCTTAATATATATATATTTTTTCGTTGAGCCGGTTCTCACTTTCCGATTCTCACAAAAGTGACAACCAATGATCAAGTTTTTAGTCAAAGGTTGAGATAAGAATCTCAAAGACCTATAAAGCTTTATTAAGAAACACGCCCTAAATTAGGGAAATGTATAAAGGAGTAAAATAAAGGAAAAAGGAGAAGTGACAAGACATCAAGTTGGCTCAAAGTAGCTTTGAAAATCTCTCCATGTCCATAACCTACAGAATGTCAACCATACTTACATGTCAAAAATCAATGGCTTGCAATAGATTGGCCGTGGTGATGGGAGGTGGTGTGTCTTGAAGGGGTGAAAGTCGAGAAGTTTTTAAGCCTATAATTATCACCCAACTTAAAATGGAAGATGCTTGCATCCTTTATAATGTGATTGAAACTTTTTGATAAAGAAAAGTGACGAAGGTAGAAAGATGAGGGCTTTTTGTCCCTTTCAAGCTCCAAATGACATGGGCACAATCGTGTAAAAACACATTGACATGTTTGTGTAACCATATACTTCAATTGTTAAGGGGAGGAATTGATCAATGGGGTGTTGGTTGCAATAGCTCCTTTATTTGGCTTGAGCTGCATCAGAGGTAGCAAAGCCTTAAGTTGCACAAGATCTGGGAAGTAAATCCGCTTGTGTTGGGTTGGCAATAACATTGACTAAGGTGTGAATGTCATTTTTGGTAAGCACAATGTTGATTCATTGACGAGAGGAATTGAATGTGGTGGAAGGAAGCACATGTAATTGCTTTCGTTTGACATGGAAACCAACATCTTGCGCAATGGTAGCAAAGGTGTCACAAATTGCATGATGGGTTCCAATGCATTCGTTGCCATGAGCACAACGTAAGAGGTGTATACCCATAAGGTCGATGGGATGTGTGCACACACATTAAAGGATGCATGTAATTGAAAGATGGGGTAGTTTAAGTCACATACAAAATGTTGTGCAAAAAATTGGGGAAAATAATTGAAAAGTTGGGAAGATTAATCAAGTTGTAGACCAAACATTTGCCTTTGGGCCAAAACATGACAAACTTCAAGCATGATGGGCTTCAGATGTCCCATTGTAAAGCATGTTGGAAAGGGTATGATGGTGCAGACGCTTCGAAATGGAATCTTGGAGTTGAACCATTTGTTGCTCGATGAGTTATTCAAATGGAGGAAGACACGCACGAACTAAGGGTGGTAGAAGATCACATGCCACCTTGAAGTGTTGCTAGAAAAAAAAATGTGTTGTTGTCGACTCATGCTAAGGCTTCAAGAAGGAAGGGACATTGATCAATCATAAACCTAACTATAACTAAAATGACAAGGGCCCAACTCTTTAAATAGGCTATTAGGGTGATGGTGGATGTTGATATGAGCCTAACACCACCAAAATTTATTGGGAAAGAGGTTTGTTTACAAATTAAAGGTCTTTCTAGGCTATCAAAGGATCCTAGATCCAAAAGGCATCCAAACATTTTATGGAAGGAAGAGCCAAAAAAATAAGGGATTCTATGAAGGTGAAAAATGGAGGTGTGCATTGTAAAAGATACAATGGGTGTTGCATGAAACAATGAGTTGGATTCCAAAGGCCATTTGAACATCACCCATTTTAAGGAGAAGGTCCATTGTCAAGCATCCTTTTACAAGACATATTTAATGAAGGATGATGTGAAAATTAAAGTGCCTAATCGAACCCCCAAGATTCTAATTCCTTCAAATGGGGTGGTAAACTAGGATGGGGTATTGAAGTCTAATGGCAAGCTAGAAGGTGACCATGCAACGCATTTATGAGGTTGGATAGAAAGACCTATCACACGGAGTTTGGTCTATAAATGTTCATAGGTAGATGATATGATTGAAGGGGGACCTATGATGTGAATGTCACCTGCAATGGATGGAAATAGACAAAAGAGGAAATGACTAGTTATGGAATGTAAAGCTTTAAAATGGGTTAAAACAAATAGTGCCCCTCTTAAAGGATCACCTTGACGAGTCCCTGCGGTAGATGGGATGATTGTGACATCACCTTCAGGATTATGATGATTATAAAATAGAAGAGACTCGAATGCATAAAATGCATGAACAAAGGGGATGAATTGTATGGTCCACACCTGTTGCATGAAGTTTTTGAAATATGACCTTTCTTGACACTGAATTAAAGGCGTTTGCCACATCCAATTAGAGAACGACTCGGTTGGGGTGAAGGTCTAAGGTGCATTTGATGTGGATTATTGTGTCACAACCACCCTTAGTTGTAACTCCAAATTGCTTTGGGGAAAAGTGTGTTGCAAAAACTTCACGGAAATGAAGACATAAATTGTGGCTTGTGGGTCAATACAATGTTTCCCCCACTATAATGGGACAAACTCCACTTGAAGGCTTGGTCATGATTAAAAGGCAGGCTACTCCAAGCACGTGTGCAATTTGGGGTGGAATGTGACCCTATGTAATATGAAAAAAAAGTTGGAACAACTAAAGAAATCCATTCGTTGAATCTTTAGGGTGAAAACAGTCCTGAAGATATTCAAAAACCATCCCAGAAGAACCACTTATTAATAAATGGGGCTTGTGTTGGAACGCCAATTTGAAGGAATCAGAAGAAAGTTTGAAGATTTGGTTTGGCTCATAATCTTTGAGGAAAAACAAGAAGTAGCCATTTGATTCAAGGTGTACTACAGTGAGAATTGAAGTGGTGTCAAAGAACATGGGTGTGAGAAAAAATGGTGCCAAAATGGAAGTTGCCTGAAAATATTCCTCGGCACAACCAAGGGCTAAACTATAAAGCAAACATTTGTGGGTTAGAGGATCATGTTAGGGAAAAGGGATTGAGCTCGAACTAGCCGACAAAACTTGGGATTGCAAAAAAACTCCTTTTATAAGTTTTTCCAATCGCTTGTTAGAAAACGTTCGAATTGAATTCACATTTCCTTATGCCTTATCCCCCACCACAAGGGGCAAAGCGAAACACCATTGGGGTAAACAGGAGGAGCAAGTGCCAAGTTGCCACATTATATGGGTCCTATGTTAGCTTATCTAATGAAATGCCATTTGTACATCACGTTGTAGATGCGAATGGTGGGGATGCAATTATAAAAGCTTAAGTGAAAAGACTTGAGGACATTTAATGTCGAAACCCAAGTCTAAACTAATGCAAGTGGAATGAGAGTAAAGGAAGGTATTAACCTAGGATGATCAAAAGGGTTTGGATTGGATGGATTAAATGTCTAATAGGAATGTTAATGATGAACTAACCCTTGATTAGTAAATTGGCGCCCACAAATGGGACACAAGAATTTAGGTGGAAGTTGATGGCATGTTGAAAAAATGGGGGTAGGTTGGGGGGTATGATCATGGCCAACTGTAAGGACCAATAGAGTGGCAAGGGGAAAATGTCCTAGTTGTGCATGATCAAAAGGGTTTGAGAAAATGTAAGGTTGGGACCCCTCATTCACATGAGGGGTTAAAGGCTGGTAGGGGACACTAGTAAATGGTGTATGATTTGATAGAATTGGAGGGGTATCTAATGGGTGGTTTGTGGTTTGCATGGGGGATGAGGTGGAGGATAGGTCGGTGGTGGCACATGGTGAAATGAATAAATGATGGGAATTACGAGGTTTGATGAAATGTGATGAGTTGGGGGACATGGGACATTTGGTGCTCATGAGGTAGGAGATTTATTATGAACACGAGTGTCACTTTCTAAACCTTGCCTACCGCTACAAAGCAATCTTAAATCTACAAAACTAATCACACAATACTAAACAAAAGAAAAGAAAAAAAGTAGGAAATTTTCCAAGGAATCCTTTGTTAAGGCATTATGCCAAGGCCAAACTCTAATTTTGTTATAGGCTTATGTGTCATGATCACTAAACTACTGGATTCAATAAAACTTGAACACTCTAATACCAAAATATTAAATTGGGACCTATTTGTGCAATTGTAAATAGGTCCCACATTTTAAAGATGGCCTATTTCAACATGGTAATCTTAAACCTATAGAGCCAACCACAAAGGACTAGATAGATCAAATGGAAAAGGATAATGAACTATAATAAACAAACAAGTCTTATTTCGAAAGATAATTTAGCTTTAATTTTGACATAACCTTTGACAGCATCATCCTTACTTTACTAGGTTTGACACAACCTATATACTTTAAAAAGAACTATTGTGCAAGAATTAAGGCCCAAAAACTTTTAATTTTTTATTCTTTGGACTACTCAACTATTGTAACATTCAACTTCAATAATAGAAAAACACCCTAGATTTAATCTCTTGTTTTAAAAATATAATTTAAAAAAACATATTATTGGTGAATGACTAGCCATTAAGTATTAACATGTTCACACTTATAACACATTTTTATGTATTTATTTAGTTTCTTCTTCTTTTGTTATTTCTCTAGGACTATGACAAAAACCAAGAAAAACCAAGATTGTGGTGAAGTATCTTTGTGTGTAGTAAAAACTTTCTATTATGTTTAATTTGAATATAATGATGAGATTCTTAAAGATAAAAAGCTTTCTAAGCTTGACAAAAGCATATAAAAAAAAGACCCATCACAAAACAAAACCTAGAACAAAATAAAAGCAAAAAAACACAAACCTATTTTCCCTTAGCCTCTTTACCTTTGTTGTCTTGTTGTCTATTGATGTTGGTGTTGTTGTCATCACTATCTTCCTCCATTGCTTTAGAAAGTGGTTGCTTTTATATGTCCCACCATACTAAGAAAATCTAGAAAGTTTAAAGGACTTAAACCCTCATTGCCATTAGTTATTCTTCTCCTTTTTTGTTCTTCTTTTTGAGGAAGTAGGTGGATGTGGGTTTTAGTGTGATTGCGTTTGTTGGGTGCTTTGCCAACAAAACCATATGAGTTAAGAAAAAACCCTAGATGAAAACCTTAACTCCTTATAGTACAATTCAAGCTGACCTAATCACTAAAATGACATTACCATCAACTCAAGATCCAAACCAAAAGTGCTTCCTACTTATTGGTATGTGAAGATCAAAGGTTATTGGGCAGGGGTGCCAAGGCTGTCAGGATGGGTTATGACCCATGGCATCAGCAAAAGTAACATGAGCAATCTGAATAAGATATTGTCGATTATTGTGATGGTGTTGCTAGTAGTGGTGGTGGTGACAAGAAGGAGGGACAACATATTGTGGTAGCTACTACTTGTGCACATTCCCACCACCCTGCTAATTCCCATGCCTTCCTTGTCCCCTTGTTATTGTTGTTCCTTCTCTTATTGATCCTCTTCCCAACAAGTTTGAAAAAGTCTAACTAAAACTTGAGCCCTATCCTTAAGTAAGTGACTCCCTTCCTTACCACTTCCCTTCCTTGGGGATTTCATGATGTTTGGTGGAGGGAACGAAACAAAATATTTCCAATGTGCAAATGTTGACATCTATGTTAAACCCAATTGAAATTCAAGAATATTTTTTATACATGCTCACTGGTATGGACTTGGGACCCATCAAGGCTTATTTAATAGAATCAAAGAAGGCCCATTCCTTTGGGTTAATGTTCAATAGACCTTCAAGAAAGAAATGTGGCAAAATCCCAACTTTGAAATAAAAGGTGTTGAACATAAGTTGAGAAATTGAATACTTGGATATGATATTACGTTATAGCCCTAATAAAGTATTCAAAATTGTGGGTCATGACCAAGGTTTTTTTCCAAATTTGTGAGGTATTTGGGTTGGTGACCACCCACAATAAAACTTAGCCAAATTCAGCTACAAGTGAAAGAGGAAAGTAGGAAAATTAGGATTCCACCTATTATTTGGAAACATGTTGGAAGTTGGAACATATTGTCTAAATAATGGTAATTTCATAATTTGTTTTGTCATATTATGGCAACTTGGGTTCATTTTTTCCAAAAAGGTCCTTTGTATCATTCACACCTCCACTTCTTTTGTTGTCGCAATGTGAAAATTTGCCCCCCAACCAAAAAACATTCACAAAAATTTGGTGGCCACTAAGTATGTTGAATCTTGATTAGCCTTCTTTTTGGTGCAAAATTGTGTTTTTGTGAATTTTTTGAGAATTTTTGAGAATTTATTTATAAAATTCAATGATTTTAAAATTTAAAACCTATTTTTTTTTTTGAAAATTTCCAAATCTCTATACATGTTTCAAGTAGATAGCCAAATATATAAGGATGTTAATTTTTTTCCTTTCATATAATTAATAGCCAAATTTGATTAAATAAATGAATGGATGATTGCCACCTTATCTACATCACAAAATTGAAAATAACCATTAACATTAATGTCCACAAGTACTTTTTTTTTTTTGCTTGATCATTTGATACATTAGCTAAAACTATGAATAAAAAGAAGGAATTAATAGAATAGTAGCCCAAACTCATGTGAAATTCAAGGTAGATATATTTTGTTTGATCAAGTTCATAAACTTATTTTATTTTTCACAATATTCCATATTTTTTCATAATGCCCTAAGCATATAGGAAAACACAATATGGAAGAGTAAATCACATAGGGTAGAACCATTCATCATCAAACACTTGCTTATCATTGAACACTTTCCAATATTTTCATGATTCCTTAACCAAATTGAGTGATTTTTGTGTCATTGGACTTGCAAATTGAAGGACTACAAATGTTTTTTGGATGTCAAAAGTAAAGGAACAATCCAAGAAACACAAAGAATGAATGATAGTTTGCTTCAAATGTTTGTGGAAAAATAGCTCTAGAGCTCTTTCTAGTTTCAATTTCATATCTTCCTCATTTTTAGATCAATTTGACTGATTTAAATTGTGATGGGTGCACTAACTAGTCCTTTACAAAGTTTCTTTGTATTCCAAAGGCCAAGATGCAACTATCAAAAATCTTAAGCTTGAAATCCTTGTTTTTTTTTATTCACTCGTCATCAAATACTAAACCCCTTTACACCAAACACTTCACATCTTGCCCATTCTTTCACCGAACTGAAAGGATTTTGTCCTAATCACATATATAATGGTTTGGTTGAGACTAACATTGTACGAGAAGTGTCAATAACAATATATATGACATATAAAGCTTGTGTAAGTGTAAATTTTACATTTACACATCCAAACTTTTTACATTTATGTTTATGCTATTATGTATATTTTTCTTTTACATTTACATTTACACAGCCCTATGTAAATGTTTTGGGACATGTAAGTGTATATATTATATACCCTAACTAATGATCACACTTCTTACAAATCCATATTAATTAGTTGTGGACTAGGGTTGTCAAAATTGATGTGATGCGCCCATTTTGCGTTGGGCGTGATGTTGGTGTCCATTTTGATGCATTCATTGCATTCATCCGAATGGACGTAAAAAAATCCTTGTTCACATTCAGGCTACCCCCTTTACGATTGGTGACTAAAAGCAAATTTTGATTGCCAATCTTGTGACAACCAAAAAAATTTCAATCACCACATGCTTGGCAATTGAAAATTCTAATTGTCGCATGTTCGGCAACCAAAAAATTTCAATTGCCATCTTTTCAATGTGTCATACTGTGGCCTTGCCATTTGCATTAAAAAAATATCTTAAAGCAAAAGAAGAATTATGGAAATTCCAATATTTCACCATGCAAAAATATAATCCTAAAAAAAAATCGTCTAAAAGAAACCAAACTCCAAGATATCACAACTTTATCATTAATCTCAAGTTTCAACACAAGCCAAAATATCATCTTTCAAAAATCCTTGTATAAAAATAGACCTACTACATGGGGGCCAAAATCCAATAAGCTACTAAACTTTATAATGAATCTAAACACAATATCCTTGCCTTGGCAGGCAATGCCAAAAAAAATTCAAAACCAAAACAAATGTCTACAAAGTGAATGCCTTCTAAAGTTTGCATTTAAAAATGTTGTTTTAAATGAAGTTTTATTGATTCTTTTTCATTAATTAATGTTTATCAATTATATGACAACATTTATTAGAACAATTATCAATGATAAGTCCAATAATCCATAATTCAAAAATATAAAAAATAAATGGGCAATACTTGCATAAAATTGTAAATGATCATTGTATTTTATGTTTACAATAAACCCATCATCATTATAAAACATAGATTTGGACACAAATTTCAAATGTGTATAGAGGATGGATTCAAAAATCTCAAATTTGATTACACATGACAACATGATTCATTACAAAATTGGGTTTTATAAAATCTACAAGTCCAAAACATGTCATACAGGAAAGATCATGCAAATTACACCATATTCCATATTTAGTAACTACAAATTATTTATGGCTACCTTCGATGACACTCTTTAAGTGAAGTGCAGTTATATGGAAGCCCCATCCATGTATGCACAACATGTTGAATAATTCTTCGTGCTTTTGGATTTGAATCATACATGTCATGAATCAGTTTCCCAAATGACATCTTTGTTGAATTTTCCACAAAATATTCTACATCCCAATCATCACCCTATATGATATTTGCCAACTTCCCCACTAAATATGCTTTAGACTTTGAAGTTGTGGCATGTTGCTTAGCCATTCACCAAGGGGAATTTGTAATTCCCAACTAGCTGTAAACAAAAAACAATTTTGGGGCAATCTGCCAACACAATTTTTTTATGTTGGTGGCATTTTGCTCTTTTGCAAACCCATACAATGATGGTGTCACCTCTTGCATTTCTGCCCTGCTTCACCTTAATTGTACATGCCTATCTACACAACATCTAGTTTGTTTACCAAAAAATGTAACATAATGTTGTCCTTGGACAAGTTGTTGTGCAAAATTCCAAAATGATGTATTGCATTCATATTTTTTATGAATGCCCATGCCAACTTCACATGATTTCACTTAAAGGCGACAAGTCATGTTTGCCCTTCCGTATCTAGTCCCCCTTGCCACAATAAAGTAAAATTATCCATAATGGGGGAATACTTTGTGTTGTCGTCCAACATTTTTCAAAAGAAATTCCTATTCCACCACAATGTGTATGCCTCCATGGTCTTTGTCTAGATGGCAAGGAATTTGATGACACTTAGATGTTCGCATGGGCATGCCAAGGCTTCCAATGATCATTGCTTATGTGCTTCTTGCTTGTCATTTATCTTTGGTGTTTTCCCCATTAACTCAATTATGCTTGGGATGCGATTGAATCTTTCAATTCACACCTTGTGCACCACACCATAACCACCTTGATTGTCTCCATTCAACAATGGAAACACATTTGTTGTGCTTAGAATCCATAACACACCACAACTTCCAATTTTGTAGGCCTTCTTCCATCCATGGTGCAAGCCCTACCTTCTTTGAACAATTATTTGAAAATTTGGCCCACCATGAATTTTTTTCCCACAAGCTTGCCACCTCTGTGGTCTAATGCACCTTGTCTTTTTGTGGTACAAGATATCAAACCATTGCAATAAGTTTGTGGTTGTATTTGAAAATTTGCATTCAAACCATTTTGGAAAGCCTTCAAAAGTTTGAAGCTTGGTGTATTACAAGGAACCGTCTAATTCTACTCAAAATTTATACTCCATGACCTACTTCTCCTTCTCTAAGCTAGTTCCTTGCTTGCTCACAAAAGTACTATCAAGGTATGCCATTGTGTGCTCCATGAAAAATGTCATTATAATTTCTTGGAATCGTCATGTAGCAATTTGTTTAGGATCATTGTCTTTAAGCTTTTGACATTTTTGGAATTGCATCAATGAAATGTTTTCCATGTTGGATATTTCTATGGCTCCTCACTTATGCATGGTTGAAGGTGGGTCGTTCAAAGGTCTGTGGGATAAATATGGAATGATGTGTGGATAATTTGTTTCAACAATTTTGGTCAGATTTGTTCGCCTAATAGTTGTTTGCCCAATTGTCCATTCAATGACATCATTGAAATCTTGGATGACAAAAAACCAAAGTTTTTCCAAGCACTAATTGTTAAAAACAATTAAAGTCTTGAAAAATCAAGGTTTAATGTGTTCAAATGTTTGTGCAAAATGCCAAAAAAATTGCCCTTCACCAAGGATTTAATCACCTCAACTCACCTAGGGTTCCACACAATGGTTGTAAGGGGGCAACCAAAGACACAAAACCCAAATGAAAATAGAGGTGTTCAAAAATGAATTAATAGTTACATTTTAAATTTCATATACCCTCAAAATCCTATTCCAAAATCGATCACCATCGGACAATTGAAACAAATTTAGCACCATTTGACGGTTCCCAAATGGTAACTGAAAATGCCAACAAATTCATCTACGATGACCAAAATTCATAGGTGTCATCAAATGGCAACCAAATTTATTTAATGTTGTCGGATGGTGATCAAATTCAATTGTTGTGGCAACCAAAAACCTTTATTTCGTTAGGCCCTTATGGCAACTGAAATTTGTTTGGTTGCTTAGTTTTGTGGTGACCGAATTTTTTTCAATCACCACCCCCATGTGGTGATCGAAAGGTTTTCAATCGTTACAACTATGTGGCAATATTAAAAAAATTGATTGGCACACACCTATGGCGATTGAAAACATTTTGGTTGCCATGACCATGTGGCGACTAAAACGTTTCAATTGCCACAATGGACCTTTCCCCTCCTACCCACCCTCCTCTTTCTCCCTTTTTCGCTTCCCCTCCTCATAGCAACTAAAACCCTTTCGATCACCATTTTATGTGACCCCTTCATAAAAAAAAGGGTAATAATGGGAACCCATTGGGAACTTCAATGCAACATGTTGGGAACAAATGGAAAAATGGAAAACAATCTTTCCTTGTTAGGAGTGAAATTTGAGGTAATTTTGTAACACATATTTTTAATTGTGGCTAAAAGAAAGGAGTTCTTAGCTATAATTATTTTAATTAAAAGAAAACGAGAAATTACAAAAAGAAAAAAAATTAATTTCCTCAAATTGAATCAGTGGCAATAAAAAGATGAAACCATGATAATACACTATCAAAATGGTATTTCCAATAGTTTCTAAACAAAACCTTAAATTGCAAAAACATTTGTTCCTTTTTTTATTTATGAATTCAACTGAAAATTAACAAATGTCATGTTGTATCAAAATAGTTTTATGTGTCCTAAACATGAAACTTTGTTAGAATGTTTTCATACAACATCCTCAAGCAAATTGGAGACATCTAAAACATAGATTCCTTTGAATACACATGGAAGATATTTGACACTTGTGCCATTGTGATCCCAAGCTATGAACACATTATCTTTGTCGATTACATTTTAAGTTTTAGCATATAATGTCAATGGTATGTCCTTGTACAATAAATCCTTTGGTAATTGAAAAAAATCCACATCATATTGGCCTTCTTCTTCGACTGGGAAATATATGACATGTGCCCCTTCATAATCCCAAGTCATGATGGTGTGGTAATACCATTCATAAGCTTGATCAATTATCTTTCCTTCAATTTGATTGCTTGACATATTTCGTTTTGAGAAAAAAATTGAAATAAAAAAAATAACAAAAACTAGTGCATGGAGTCCCCTCCCCCCCTTTCTTTAAGTATTGCGCACCAATGTTCAAAACAACTAGAGTCGTACAAGTGGAAAAGGAAGGAAAGAAAAATAAAAATGGGAACTTCATTACATAGGTTAAATTAAGGGTACCCCAAAACTATGGGCATTCAAAGAATTTAGTGATTGAAAAAAATTGATTGCCATCTAACAATGTTCCCATGTACTAGACACACATGGTTCTTAAACATTGTCGAATGGCAACCAAATTGTTTTGATTGCTAATGTGGACAATTGGCAAGCAAAAAAATTCAATTTCCATTCCTCAAGTCTAAAGTCGATTGAAAATTTTCTATCGCCAACTAACCAATTGTACTATTGGCAACCAAAGTTTTGGTCACCACCAAACATATGTTTTGGTTGCCTTTGATCACCATTTGACATAATGGTCTAGTGGCGACCTAACCATTTTTTATTTGCCATTCGACGACCTTGAGTCCACGATTCCTTCAAGTCATCGAATGGTCATTGTTAGGGAATCCAGGCCGTTGGATTGGGCCTAGCACTTGAATTGTGCATTCGATGGTGATTGAAATAGGCTTGGGTTGAATATTTGAGCTTTGGGCATGTGTGGGTCCACCATAAGATCCACACATTTGTCATTTCATGTATTTTCTTCCCTTGCGTGTGAAGACCTTGTTTGTTTTGAGTAATCAATTATGCCATACACTTGGAAAAAAGTGGGAGTCCTTTGGAGGGCTTTAAAGTTCACAACACCAATTGTGAAAACAATTATGTGTTGGACTTCAAGGCTAAACCTCTTGGAGGACCCCCATATCAATTCATTATACTTTTTTTTTTTTCAATTTAACCTTAATATATCCCACCTTTAACCCTAATTTTAATTTACATTTAAATTATTTATTTATTAATGGACAGTGGGTACGATGGCAAATGATGTGGATCAAAGAAAAGTAGTCAAAGGTCGTGGCACAAAAAGAAGATGGCATGAGGCAAAGTTCATTAAAGGACTTGAAAACCCAACCATCATCATAGATGTTGGATGGCAAAACCTTCACTAGCTTTGGTCATACATGTTATGTTTATAGTATGTGTGGTGTTGCCACATTGACAAGAATTTTCTAAGCATGAAACCCATAGGAAAAATAATTCCATCTAATATACAAATTTCTTGGATGAACATATGAAGCCATGCATGTTGGAGGTGCACATGGCCATGACAAGGAGTCAATCTTTGGAAGACCATTCTTGGCCAACGAACCAACAATGTGCCTCCATACAAACTGGATAGATCTATAGTGGCAAATCTATTGATTCTTCCAAAAATTTGGCCAACTCCTAAATTCTTTTAGTTCTTACAAGACAACCTCAAGTTCCCCTTATATCTACCCCTATGACTCCCCTTTTCTCTTTTCAACTCGTACAACAAATATTGGTTGTTCCTGAATCAATAACACCAAATACTTCTTATACTCAAGATTTGGATCTTGTGATGAGCAACTAAATTATTCAACACTCTTGGGAACAAAGTCCCTTTCAATCACCGCTAAACGTGGACAACCATGTTGTTGAAAAATAGTTGGATGTTATGGTTCAATTAGCATCTTATATGCCATTTGATAGGGGCAGTTGGCATAGGATGCTAACATATTATCCTCCACAAGATGGGTGGATATTATAGAACATGCTCTAGAGGAGTTGAGAAGGGAAATGGGTGTAATGCATATGCAACTTCAGGAAGTGACATTGGAGCACAATGCACTACATGAAAAATTGGCTACATGCCAAAAAAATGTTATGGGCTAGAACAAAATGTTGCCATTTAGTAATAGGCATTGTAAAAGGCATTCACAAGGGCCACTAAGGTGGAAAAGAAATGCCTGAATTTTGTGGAAGACATTGAATGTTACCATCAAATGTTGATTGACATAAAAGCACAATATTGAAGCGATGGTGAAACCTTTGTGAAGGCAATCAAACGAAATTCAAACCACATACATGTTGCATGTATTTTGGCAGCACCTTGAACTATGTAGATGGAGATAGAGCTTATAAAAATGCAAGAAGAATATAGTGAAGATGGGAGGTTCTAATCACATGGTTTGACATCATGGCCCAAGATATCTAAAAACATTTCTAACAATTTACCAAAGATGCAAAAGAATGCAAACATAGATTAAGTGACACATCTTGAACTTGATTGGGAATATGTCACTCTTGTGTTAGAAAAAGAAAAAGGAACTCTTGTGGCCCACACCTCAATGCTTCACGCAAAATGGCAAACTATGTTTTATTTGTTGTTCCCCATTTACACCAAAAGGTGCATGGATTTTGGGCAATTGCCAACACATGTACCATCCGCAATGCCTAATCACTTTGATGGTGACAAGGAGGACATGTTCACAATGTAGGGCCCCATTTCATCGGTGCCTATACAAACAAATATGTCTTCAAGCATCCATGCCACAACATTAAGAATTCAATAGGTTTAACACACCCAATAAGCCACAAACATGGGGCACATACATGAAATGGATTTGGAATGTTGGCATGTCTATTATTACATGGGGGAATCCATACAACAAATGGCAATATGACAAATCCATGATTAAAAAGGCATGTGAATTGCGGTACCCATCAGGGACCGATACACAATGTCGTTGGTTTTATCAAATGTTTTGGGGGTGGTATTACCCAAGAACCGATAAGTTTGAATCTAGAACATGCTTGGTACAACATGATGGGGGACAAAATCAAGCAAAGGTTCACCACAAGTGATATTCAAGTTGAAAACCAAGCCAACTTAACATTGAAGGAGACTTGCAAAAGGCCATGTTCTCACCTTTGCATTATTAATTGCAATATTTCCTCACATGATTGCAATGTTCAACGAAATAAATAAACTTCTTAGGTTAAACGCAATTTAGAATAGGGAACCCATTGGGATAGAAAATCATGTTAGTTGACAATGTGGTGGTAACATTAAAGAAGATAGTAGTAGAGGAGATAATAGATCATAACAGTAAGGTGACGTGGAATTTGTCACTAGATGCAACATATGTACATTGTAAAGTAGCCTCAATATTGCACAAAATTGATATTTGTGCGGCAATATGGACAAACAAGTTATTTCCCCTAAGAGTTTATCACAATTAATGTAAAGTTAATTAACTATAATCATATGTAAAGTTTTACAAGTGAAAAATGAATTGGATGATTGGATATGGCCCATAATTCTTGAATATTGAACTTCATTGATAACAATGTGATTGGAATGGATGGAAAACATATATAATTGCAATTATATAAAGATGGATCATTCAAAGTGCCCTTGGAATTGAAAGTTTGGAATTTGAAGTATGGAAATGAAATTGTTTTATATAAAATACACCAATTTCCAAATAGGGTCCCAAACTAAATGGTTAGAATTTTATTACCAAAAAAATATACAGTTGGAAGAATATATGTTTATGCCACCATGTGGATTTGCATATAAAGTTCAATCTATGTGTAAGTATTGCAAAATTCCTAGGGTTATGAATCCTTTGTGATTTGTGACCTAGGAGGATGACTAATGGCAAGACTTGGATGTTGGGGTTGAGGCTCATGGTAATCATTATTATTTGGGGCCTCAATTGCCTCATCAGAAATGTTGTTGTCATTGTCATTATCATCATTGTTACGCCTTTCCTCTGCTTCTAAAATGTTTGTCCCATGAAATATTTCACCCTAAACATTTTGTCACAATCTGTTTGGTGGGGCGTCATCCTTCAATATCCAAAATGCCATCATCGATATGTGGTTGTTCATAATTATGTTCATCTACAAAAGTAATTGTTGTTTGAAGAATGGGTCTCTTCTTTTGAATAATTCGACATGTCAACAAGTCTTCAATAGGTGGCCAAAGACAGTTCATGGAAGCTACCACATTGACTAATCTTGATTTCGCATCAACTTTGAGTATTGGGGGTTTTGGATGTTGTAAATACTGGTTGATTGGGGCATGGTTAGAATCTGAATCACCTTTTGTTGACTTTTCAGGTCTTGTAACTTTAGGACTTGAAGGACTTGAATCAACAACTTGGGGTGCACTTGTGTTAATGACCATATGCGGGCTCACACTTAGCCCCAATGTAATATCCCCTTGATGTCATCAACTACAATATTGGGAGGATTGATGAGAAGGTCCATTTGTATGTCTGAGGTGTTTATTAATGTCTTGTTAGGGGAGTAATTACAGATAATAATTAGTTAGTATATTTCTACTTACCTAGTTATTATTTTAAGAATTACTAGTTAGATTACATAGTTTTTGTTACCGTTTGAATTTGAATAGAACATAGGACTTTTTTAATGAATATCTTTTGAGAAGAGGAAGAGAAGGTGGCATTGTAGAACATTGAATTTTGATGGAGTATGAAATAAGAGCATTTTGTTTTTTGGAAAAGCTTCATTTCCATAGCTAGATTTGTTGTTTTGATATTTTTATGATACTTTCATTACTAGATTTTAATTCTGAAATTAGATATGAGTAGATCTAAATGAGAAATTTTTATTAATGTTAGCTTTATGATATGTTACAAATTAGATTTAGATCAGAATATTAGATTAAGAATTTTATATTTACCATTTTGCAACCATCTTTGGGCTTGAATTCAAAGTGAAATTCAGAATGTTGTTTACGTCTTCTTGAAAAAAAAATTCTAAAGATTAATAGTGAACTTCAGTTTCATTTTTTTCATTTTTTTTCAAATCTTGATCATAAGTTTTTGTTCAAGAAGTATATTTAAGCAAAGTAATGAACTATGAAGATTTTGTTTTAATGCAAAAGTTTGTTCAAATTTGAATTAAAATGTGGAGAGATGGAAAATATAACTGTAACTAGAAGTTTGAAGACACAATTACATCAAGTACTACTATATGAACAAGTGGAAAATGGCACTGCCATCAACAACAATTTGAGTGTAGATCGAGTAGATTAGCAATTTCTCACACCTAAAAAAGTTTTTTAGTTAGAATAAAAACATTTGTGGATAGAAGAAAGACTTGCAAGCCATAGAACACCTCAAGCAACATCAATTATTCCTTGCGAAGTGCAAACTAGTGAAGCACAAAGGTGCATTAGTAGTTTGCAATAAAATTCCACAAGAGAAGAACGTAAAATTAAAAATGCAGATTCACATGTTGGGTTTAGATGGAGTCGGAAATCTGAACTTCGATAAAGAGTTGCATTGGAATCAATAGGTTTGATGCAACAATATAACTCTGATGTTTTGATTGAATAAGAAGAACAAAGATTCACCATGTCAGAAAGGGAGGAAGTAGTACCAAGGTATAGATCTGCTTCACCTCCTTATTATCGAGAGGACCATGAAAATGAAGAGTTTGAACAAAGAGCTCAAAATTTTAAACCTTCAATTCATTATGTGGTTAAACAAGAAGTCGTAACTCAGGGTATCAAAATGTCCAAAAGAGTTGAGCCAATACTTGTAACTAAACAAGAAACTATAGTTTTACCAAGAACAAAACCAACAATAATAGAAGGTATACCTATTGCTATTAGAATGAGGTATAGTGAAATGAGACTTAAGTAGCAAATGGAAGCATTGTTAGAGGAGTTTTAAGGGATTAGAGCAAAGGAATTCATAATGTGAACATAGTTCCAAAACCTAATTCTCCACATTGCACATACTACCATTAGATTGGACATCAGATCAACAAATGTCCATTTATTGAAAATAATGTGGGGTAAGCATTTGTTGAGCATTTTCAGAATCTAAATCTAAAACCTATAAAAGTAGAGAACCATGGACATGTTGAGCCAAAGGATCTTTACCATGAGAGGGTCAAAATTCTACAAAAAATTCAAAGAACATATCTTGAGAGATAATAAAGTGGAAATGAAAGCTCAGATTATGGTAGATGTAATACCTATTTCTATAACTTTTGCACCAAGTCTGTTACATCATAACAATGTTGGAATTATTTATGCAAAAACTTCCAATTTTAGAATGGAACCAATAAGATTTGTACCATTATATTTTGTGACAATGCCTTAGTTTATGATTATAGTTATTGAAGTTCCATTTGTATTAGCATTAGTCCATACTATTGTTGGTATCATGTCCAAACCACAAACTCCAAAAGGAACAAAACTTGCGAGTGTGCATGAAGAAATGCTTAGAGACATGAACAAAGTTTTTGCTAGTCAGCCATTAGATCCAAAAGGAGGCAACTTAGACCCACCATGACCACCGAGACCTCTAGAACTTTTAGGGTATTTTGGATTGTTAATGGTGAATCTAAACAAGCCACCATTACCACCAAATAGGCCTTATCATCAACCATTTAACTATCCTCATTGTGTGAAGGATTCTACCCTAGATGTTCATGTCAAAGTTTTTAAAGTTGCCATTAAAGCAAATGGTGAAATAAAAGATGCAAAAATTGTTAATCTATTTAGTTTTACCCTTAAAGATACTATGTCTGATTGATGTAACAATTGTATGGGAGATTACCCATATTGTATTTTTTTAGAATTGTAGTTAGCTTTTTGTAAAAGGTGTAGAAAAGTTCAAAATGATGAGCAAGTTTACCTATAGTTGAAGAACATGAATAAGGAAAATAATGAAAAAGTGGAAGTCTATTATGAGAGATTATTAAAGTTGGCCAATAATCTTCAACATAGGACAACAAATAATTTCCTAATTATTGTTTTCATATTTGGATTACAACCATATCTATGTGTAGTAACAACAAGCATGAATAGAAAAACCCTATAGTAGCATAAGGAAGTAACTTTGGTTTGTGAAGAAGGAATTTCTAAATTAGAAGCTATAAGCAATTTATTAGTACCACAAAGTAGTAAGATAATATTAGCTTAGAAACCTTAGATAGTTGTAGAGAAAATAGGAATGTATTGTACAAATTGTCATATGACAAATCATAATGTTGAAACTTGTAAAGTCAAAAGAAAGGAAAATTTTGTTCATGCAGTTTCTAAGGTTATTATTCAACAAATCAAAGTACAGAAACCTATGAAGTATTCTTATCATATTTGTGGTGACACTAGAAATAAGATCGTGGATTCTCCTAAGTACAATGACATGCAAAGTATGTTTAAGAACAAAGGAGTGAAGACTATAGAGAAATAAGTTGTGGTAGAGCCTAAGGTTGAAAATCCTTCAGTTCATATAGTGGATGTTAGCATGGCCATCATTAGGAGCAAGGTTATTGAAGAACATATGTTCAAGGACAAAGAGCCAATTAAAAAGAAGTCTGCTATTGATTAGGAAAAGGAACAAAGACCACAACAATCTTTTACTAAGAATATACAAGAGATGTAAGCAAAAGACCCACTAGAAAATTTGATTAAAAAGAAGAAAACACAATGGAGTACAAGTTGGGTAGGATTACCACAATTTGAGTTATCCACAAAACCAATTGTATCACAAAGTTTATCTATTAATCCTATTAACAAAGTTATGTCTATGGAACAAATATTCCAAAATATCACTAAATAGATGTTGGAAATTAATTACTTATACTTTGAGGTTAGGTTAATTTTTGAAAATAACACAAAATCTTAAAAAATATATGTGGCAGAAACTGAAACAAAAAAAACCCAATATAACTACTAAAATGATATTAGAACCTAGTGTAGCCATAGTGGTTGAAAAACATTTTGAAGTAAACATTGCAACAATAAAGGTAAATAACCATATGGCAATTATCCAAGTACAAGTTGGGAAAAACATTATTGAGGATGTTTTGTTAGATGGAAAAGCAAGTGTAAACATCATAACATAAAACCTTAAAACAAAATTAGGTTTACCCAAACCAAGACCAACTCCATACCACCTCAAAATGGTAGATTAGAGTATGATTAGACCTTTAGGAATCATAAAAAATTTGAAGATTCACATACATGGTATACCATATGTAGCCACATTTACTATTTTGCAAAACAATGTGGTAGATTCTAGCTATTTTATGTTGCTAGGAAGACCTTGACTCAAAGATGCAAAGGTTACATCTCGCAACCCTACTTTGGGTGAAGTGGGAGGATGAAACTCCCACTCCCAAAGTTGGGGATTTGGAGTCCTCCGGGACTCCCGAATGTTTAGAGTTCGACAACAGAGGCCAAAACACCTCGCATTGGGGTGTTTCTTGGTGTCATTGGAAAGGTTTGAAGTGTACATATCGAAAATGGCCTCGCATTGGTCATTTGGACGTCTGCAGCCCAAGTTATGGGCAAAAGAAGGGCCGGGAGTCAAACTAACAGTTTGACTCCCGACCACTAAAAGTCGGGAATCGACCTCTTCCCGACCTCCGAATTGAGAGTGCAACATGGCGTTGAAAAGATCTCGACGAGGGCTACAACTTTGGTTTAGACCTCGTCGCGATCAGACTTTGTAGTCGGGAGATATGAGCGCTCAAAGTCCCGGGACTCCAACCCGGACAGTTTCGGGACAATTTCGGGACTCCAACTTGGGAGTCCCGGGAAAAAGAGCCATTTGGATGTAGCCCCCGCGGAGCGTTGCAGAGAATACTATATGGGGGAAGGTGATGGCTTCCCCCGAGTCCGGGCCGTGGTGAGTCTTGTGTGTCAAAGTGCCCGTGGCTTGTCCCAACACCCAAGGGTGTCCCGAATGTGAACTAACCCTCTCGTGGTTGGTTCTTGGATGCAGATTCAAGCTTAATCTTCTAGTCCCTCTTCCTAGTCTAATCCCTGGACTTCTAGCACGCCCCTTTACCCCTCTATAGTGCTGGAAGTTGGGAGCGCCCTCCAAGTCCCAACTTTCCGCAACTACACATAGTTGGACCCTCAAGTGGGTTCAACAAGGGACTTAGGAGCGCGTCATTACACATGACTAGGGTAGCAATGTTATTATTGTTCAAGGTAATTGAACAATTAGAACAATATTAGTTAACAATAAACTAGGAGTAGAAACCAAAAGGCCCCAAGTACTTGTTTGTTATGACTTACTAAAAGGGCTAACAAATGAAGAAGAAGATCTGATCTTTGATATAGAACCAAAGTTGTTCTGAATTTGCACAATCACTATTTTAGATGAAACAATTTTATTGAAGAATATTAGAATGTTAGAAATCAAGATCAGTGAAGAATCTAAACCAGAGCAAAGGACATAAAATCAAAGAGCAAAAAAAGTAGTGCATTCAATAACAAAACCATAAGACTTTTATGTACCATAGATATCATTGGAAAATAAGGTTTATCCAAAAACATGTTAGCATCATAGCCAAGTTAATATTGAGATGGATGAGACACCAACCAAAGTCATTGGTATTGATCAAACTATAGTATCAAAAAAAGCCTAAGTAAATTTGATGAGTCAATAGGTTATGAAAATATTCACAGACCATGATTACATAGTTTTACAATCATTGCACTATAGGTAAGATAAGTTTATCACATCAAAACAAAACTTTGTTGATCTCATGACTCAGCATAGGACAGAAGAAGTTTGTAATGTAGATAACACCATGTCATCAAATTTAGAGTTGTCATTGGAACAACCTAGTGCCATGTCCATAAAGTTCCTAGGTTAACATGCATAAACTATAGCCCATGTTGTTAATATGAACTTTAATAAAATATGATAGGTGTCAAAAACCCAAAAAAAGGACAAATCATTAAAATTTTAACCTTAAACTAAAAAGCGAAATGTCATTTCATGAAACAAAATGATTACATTTTAGAAGGTGGCAAATAATATAATGCCTCTTCATTTTCGTTTTTTACAAATAAATTTCTATCATTTTTTGTCTCTAGAATGAATTGAGAAGAAATTTTTGTTGAAAAATTGCAAAGATAATCCAAAGAAAGATTACAAAAGTTGAAAGAAGAAAAGTAAGAGAGATAGAGAGAATAACATAATTTTGCAAATATTTTGCATTTGTAGTCTAGGTATCTAGAAATAGGTCTACCATTTCCTTTTCTTGTTTATTCTTCTTATGCCTTTGAAAGATCTTCTTCAATATCCAAGTTGAAGAAAGCTTTTGAAGCAATTAGAAAAAATGAGAGATATTGCAAGGAAACTTTGAGGAGATATAATTTTAAGAAGCCCATAAGAAAAACATGTATTAGTGAGCAAGTTGGTCTAATTTCCATTTTTGATTATGAAGAAGAGAAGCAAAAGGATGATCTGCATCAATATCGAGAAGCACCATTACATAAAAAGGAGCCTACCCATGAATAGATTATAGAATAAATCCACATTCCCAATAAGAAGCGCACGAAGAGAACGAATCAGCAAGCAATGGCTGCAAATTTGCGTGGAAGAAGGTACATATTCAATAAGATGACGAAGTTTGGTACATTTTTACTTCTATAGAGAAAAATTATAATAAAAATCTAAATAATATTTTGGACAATCTTTAGATAGGAAGAGCTCCATGGGCGAACAAAGTTGGATTGGTAGTTTTGTTTGAGGTTAAGTGGAAGACTCCTTGTCACAACATTTTGGCTGAATTTTTGAACAACTGGAAGTTGGATTCTGGACATAACATAATCAAAGTCATGTTGGGAGAAAAATAGAAAATTATAGACAAACATTTGTTGGTGGAGGTTTTTTTAATTTGCCATTTAGGAGATATAGAAGCAAACAAGATGAAGATGTCAAATGTTAAAGAAGCATTGGTAGACATAGCTAATAAAGTCCAAGATACTTACAACACCAATGAAGGGTGGGTTGTAAAGAAGATGAGGCTAGAATATGTCAATAGAATTGTTGCAATTTTTCCCATTATCTACCAAAAAAATAATGTTCAATATTTTAGCAATAAGTCTACCATGATGATCTCCAAAGTAGATCATGGAAATCTATGAATTGAGTTGTAATTATGTATTGGGTCCAAATTCATTAAGGTGTACCAAAATCTTGTCACAGGGTCACCCTTTTCTTTCTTTTTTACCTAGTTTTTTTTACCATGTAAAGACACATTATGGATGATTATGATGGAATCTACAATTGTAATGGTTTAAAATATAGTCCTTTTGAAAATTTTGACAACTTTGGACTCATTACTTTTTATAGGGATCAAAATATAAGGTAAAAAATGATTGTAGTAAGGACAGCCCTTTTCATCATATGTGGTACACTTTAAAGGATTTTCACCTATTTTCAATTGGTTAAAGAATTGATCAAATGGGAAAAGTGTCAAAAAAACATGATTGAGGGAATAGCCAAAAGAAAACCATGTATGCCATTCTACCATTGTCCTAGAAGTTTTGTGTCAAAAGTGGTTTCCACTAGGAGCAGAGCCATGGGAAAAGAAGAAGTAGACAAAGCAACCATAGGAGGACATGAAAAGAAAGGAGACTCTAAGGGATAGGTTTATCAAAAACAAAAGACCTTTGAACCTTACACACATTTTTCCTAAAAAGGAAAACAACTAGAGACTAGGACAACTAGGAACAATTTTGATGTCCTAGTTTAATGATGATGAAGAAAGGGAGGCTCTATAGAAAAGGCAAAGAAGATAATAAGATATTGCAATGAGGGGTGGTATTATTCCTCAACAATTAACAAAATTGCTAAAGAAGCAATAGTAGCAACATTAGAGACAAAAGGAGAAATCCATATCTTTTAAATGTAATCCAAGACCATAGATCTCTCCTAAGCAAGAGTAGAGATTACATGGATAGGAGCACTAGAGATGACCCAAAAAAAAGCCAAAATCTCAAGCTTAATAGGAAATAAAGGAACATATACATGACATGGATGTGGATCCACCAGAAGTACAACAAGTTGTTCCAATACCACAAAATAATGAAGGTATGTTACCTTCAAGTCCAAGTTCTATAATAGGCACAAAAGTATTTAGAGAAATATGGACTACACAAAAAAGTCTAGGTTCTTCAAGTATAAGTTCCAAAGGTTAAACTCCTAGGTTTCATACACCAGGGTTTGTGCAAAGGCTAGAAGCAAAATTGGATGAACATAAGAGAATTATTAGTATGTTTCAATAAGTAAAAAAACAATGTACAGATGACCAATATTCGGCTTAGACCTTTTGATTTGGAAACAAAAAAAAAAGCAAATCATAGAAGAGAGGGATAAATCTATCTAGAATCTATAGGGGCTTTGGAAAAGAAACTAAAGCTCAAAGTAGAGTTGTAGGTTAGAAAAAGTGAGAATAGTGAGGTATTAGCAAAATTGCAAACAACTAGATAGAATATTAATAACATGGAGAAACATAGGAAGGATTTGGAGAACATCAAAGTGGAAAGGGACTCTTTATAG
>Ga0116228_10000874_pt1 | contig 24056 bp, 16 predicted proteins | sample S1TSphfallax_2_FD_89694 | JGI IMG/M metagenome (GOLD analysis project Ga0116228, IMG submission 89694) | Host-associated microbial communities from peat moss isolated from Minnesota, USA - S1T2_Fc - Sphagnum fallax MG | ecosystem: Host-associated > Plants > Peat moss > Unclassified | place...
AGTTGAAACATGGAAAAGAGAAAACTGCCAAACCAGGGAAGAAAAACTCTTGTGTACAATACAATTGCAACAGATATTTGGAACCATTTTTATTAGTAGATAAATTGCACAACATTCACCAACTGTATTTGATCAACCATTTTCCATTCTAGTGTGTTTTCTTTTGAACAACAGAATAGTAGGCCAAAGAAGTTGTCACATTTCCCCATTAAATCTTACTATCACTTTCACTATCTACATTGTTGGTCTGTGATTATACCATTACCCTCCCAAACAATGGGCAGTAACCCTCTGCTCCTCTGCCCGAAAGCCCTCAACAGCCCAAAAGCATGCACATTCTTGTGCACAATTTTCTAACCAATGGGCAAAAGATATTCAATTTAGAATGATTTTTATCTCTGTAACTGAATTAAACTTTTTAGAAATTGCTTTTTCCATAACATCGTGAAATTTAAACCCAGTTGGGATGGGTGATTGTACAAGTAGTTCAATGTGCCAATAGCAAAGCAACCCACATGTTTATAACCTAAAAATACTTAGTTAAAGAGTGTGCAACAAGATCTTCTTACCAACTCAAAAAGATTGAGAACAGAAATATGTTGCAAAAATCTACCATTATTTTAATTGTCAATGTTTTACAAAAAAATGCTGGTAATTGTACTAAGTAGAATAATGGACAGGTACAGGCTGTTGAAACTTGAGTGTACAAGAGCTGGAATTTTCTGTGTTGAAGGACCGAAAAATGCAGCTCAAATTGGTGCAATACAGAGCTAAAGAAATTTAAACCATAGATGATCTGACTCATCCTGAATTGTTTCTCTGTGCCTCTTGAGATGTTGCACCCTTGAGGTATCAACCCTTTGTCCATGTCTCTTTCCATCATCCACTTGCCCCATGTCACTGGTCATAACTACTGTGGTCACTATCTCTCAGTACCTATCTGTGTGTTTATAGTGTTCAATGAAAGACATACTGTGGCTGTCATGATTAGATCTCCACTAAATCTCGCTCTCTATGTCTGTGTCACTGTCTTTCTCCCATGCTTCCTCAATGATTGGAAGCCAGGCCAAATTCATGTAAGGAGTGAGCTCAAAAGGTGATTGAAAACCAAACATGGTGGGAAAGTTGAGTGCATCCACCCAAGAAGTCAGCTCTTGAGAGCATCTGTTGCTGCTGTATTGCTCTTGTGAATGTTGTCTGTACCTTTGAGTTTGTCTAGCTGAAACTCTTTTGGTGCCTTGTATATTGATTCCTGCCAAATCAGCACACTCCTGGTGGCGGAAGCAATGTACTAAGTGATCGCTAACCAGGCCTGCTGCTTGCATAACAGAGTACATAACGGTAGGACCCACAAACTGGAAACCTCGTTGTACTAGCTCTTTGCTAATTGCCTCTGACTTGGGAGCTTTGACTGGTACTTGCGTCTGCAATTTGTAATGACTCACACTTGGCTTGTTGTTCACAAAGCCCCATAGAAATATGCTGAAGGAACCATACTCGTCCACTATCTGCACTGACAAGCACCAGTCCATTCATTCCAAAATCCCCATAGGCTCTAAGTGCTGCATGTTCATGGTTGCAAAGACAAGACATGAAGATATTGATTAAGACTTCTTTACCTCTAGTACCCTTCTGGCATTCTCAACAGCTCCCCGCATTTTGGTCTCTGGAATTAAGATGGAACTATCTGACTTCAGGGTTGCAATCTTCTCCTCATCATACTTTGCTACCAGAGCTGGATCAAAGTTGTCAAATCCAGCCCTGCAAGACCATGCATACCAATATGAGCTACCAGGAAGACACTAGATACCATGTGCTCATCAATTGCGTTATTCTTGCATTGTGCAAGAAGGAACTTGACAGGCTATCTCTGGAATTACTGGAACAGTATCCAGTGGTAGCAATGGTGTACTCTCACACAATCAAAAGTGGCAGTTTTTTCTACCTGAAGTTCTCTCGAAGGGCGAGAATTCTGGGTTGGCTCAACTCAGCCTGTGCACCTTGAAGCACCAACAATTCAAAGAGCAACCTATAGCATAAATCCCCAACACCCTGAACAGTGAGAACTTATTGGATAAATCCTCTAATGGATATTGCCAAACCTGAACTGCACACTCAGCTGAGATGGGAAAATCACTCAAAATTCAATTCCCCCCCAAAAAGAAGAAAAGAACCCCTTTTCCATTGTGATGAAACAAGCTCTTATGGGCTGATGAGTTGGAGAGGACATTGCTACTTACTTGTCATCATGGACAGGAACACCCCACTCCTCATCATGATAAGCAACATAAGCCTCATCTGAACTCCATGCCAATTCACACACAATTCCAAAGCAAAAACTGAGTTGTGTAAGAGAAGAAGGAATTTGACGTTGACACTTTGGAGTGCACAGGTGGGGGGGGGGGGGCATGGGTTTGCACAGTCAAAAAGGGGGGAGTGGGGGGGACCCAAAATAGCAACCCCCAATAAGAACAGTTCAGCTGCAAGGACTTGTGATATGTCAACCCCTTTCTAAAAGTAATGCAAGTTAAGTAGTGTGCATATCATGGACTAGGTGGATGGCCTGCTCCACTCTGTAGTAGTCAGGCTAAAGGTAACTACTTGGCACCAATCCATAGCCAAGCTCCAGGTTTCGTAGGAAGGTTTGCAATTTCCAAGAAGAAGAAGAAGATAAACAAGTGGCTCATTGCATAATAGCTCTACCCTTTAAATGACATTGATAAGGATGATACTAAATTGGAAACACATGGTGGTTAGCATGGTGAAGCCCAAGTGGATCCTTCAGTGATGCCTAAAATGTTTCTACAGTGGACTCCACATGACAAGACTGTAGGGATACCAAAACTTTTGGCCCTGTTTCTGTGTGCATCACAATGTCACTACCCTGAAGGCCAGACCCAATGAATAATACCAACATGTCCATTGGCATCACGGTCAAGTTTGCTTGTAATTGGACAAGTAAAAGAGTGCAATTCTTTCCTCCAAGGACACTTTGGAGCAGCTACAAACATGTGTGACAATTCTTTTCCTTTGTTAGTTGAATTGCATGCTTCATGAATGTTTGCACATCTGCAAAGATTGCAATTTGAGAAGAACGAACTAGTAAGCATGCAGGTAGGTAGGTGGGTAGGTACGTAGCACTGTAGTACAAGAGAATGTGGTTTTTCTCACACAAAAAGGCATATATTACTTCACATGTGATTCGTAGCACATGTGAAGTAAACGGTGTGGTTTCCTCCATTACAATGTACAATATGTGGGGTTTATTGTGGCATATATTACATCAAAATTACTATTTGACAATAAGTTATAACACATTAAGCCACGACCTTTGTGTGAGAAAACCACATTCTCTTGTGGCGTAGTGTAGGTAGGTGGGTGGATGGTGGGTTTCTAATTTGCTGCTGATGCACAGAGATACAGAGCTACTACGTACCACTCTGCGCAGTGATCCAGCCACACCGTTTCTTTGCATCCCATGTGGACTGTGGTACACGCGGAAGTAGCTCCGGTACAATGCAGCGGCTGGCTTTCACCAAACATGGGTTCCGGCCATAACCAGAAATTCGAACCTTTCTCTGCGCATGAAATTCCTGCACCGCTGTCTTGTGTGGGACAGGATAGCTCCCCGACACTGAAGACGTCGCCTCAGAACTCCGCCGTCGTCTCTGCTGCCGCTCTCCCCCATCGCCAGAGCTAGTAGCTGCCTTGGGGTATACGCTGGGACCATGGCCAGCGTTAGTAGTCGCCTTGGGGCTGGGACCATCGCCAGAGCTAGTTGCCGCCTTGGAGTATATGCTGGGACACTCATCAGGAGAAAGTTTGGTGCTGCTGTTGCTCTTTGTCAGTGTGGGAGAGCGCACCTTGGAAACCACGGCAGGCGTAAGTAACAATGTAGGTAAATTGGGTGCGGAGCTGCCTGAGCGACTAGTCTTGGAGAGATTTTCTTCCGCGTTGTGGTAGGTGCTTGGGATGGTTGGAGAAGAAAGTTTTGAGGCCCTCATAGGAAGAGAAGACAGGGGCTGCTGCATAGGAGCATTGCTGGTCGGCGGAGTTTTCGCTTGTTGGACTAGAGAACATGATAGAGGAGGAGGCGATGGAGCTTGAGCCTTCTTCGGTGGGGAGCAAAGCTTCTTAATAGACGTCGACGACACGGAAGCTGGTAGACGGTTAGGTGTCTTACTTCGACCTCCTCCATTCTGTGCGTTTTTTGCGCTACCCGACACCACTGGGGTATTAACGGGCCTCTCTCTTGGGCCTGCAGATACAGACCTTAAGCTGCTCTCTTTCTGCTGGGCAAGAGAGACGGAGGTCACCTTGGCAGGAATTCTGGAGGGAGTTTGGCTCCGGTGTTTGAGACGTCCGTGATCCATCTCTACCGCCACCACCATAGCTGTACGCACAACTTTCTTCTTCCTGGAAATGCTCGGCTGGTCAGACTGCCAGTCGCTCCCTGATATCTTCACAGCACAGTGCAATGGAATATTGCAACGTCATGAGTATAAGCTTCCAGCTTCGCCCTCACAACAGCTTCTCTTGCAGACTTTTCAGCGACAGCCTCCTCTGCAATAGTTAGTAGTAGCATCAACACGCAGCAGCATGCAGCAAATCAACCTAGTCCTCACCTACAAATGCCACAACAAATGTACAGAAGAAACCTAGATAACATCTGTCTCCTGACAGATTTGTTGTTGCTTTCAGCTCACATCAAAGAAAAGTCCAAGCTTGCTCAAAACGTCCCACCAACAGCAAGCTAAACTAAAGCTTCTATCTAGTCCCAGATTCAGTTCTTGCAGCTGATCACATCACGAAAAGCCCAGGTGCAAAAATCTCTCCCAGGCCACTCCCAACTCCTCCACGCCATATTATCCCTCCGCCTACAACTGGTGAGCAAAAACAAACAGCTACTTCATTGTCTGTTAGCTACTGCCAGATTTGTTTCCTTTCTTTCCAGCTCACAGCAAGCAAACGTGACATCTGCCACACATCTTGTTCCCCCAGCAATTTTCTAAAGCGAAAAAAAGCACTCAGTGAACTTCACATGTCACCACCATTCTCACACGAATCTGCTGAACTACTTCAACATTCTTCCATAAATCCTGCCCCTCACGATCCTCCCCTTGGATCTCTCTCTCTCTCACGCACGAAAGATAGTTTGTGAAGTTCGCAGACGCGCTTTGCGGGCGCTCTCGCGCTGACACAAAGCATAAACGCACATGGATGAAGAACAGCATGGTGGACGAAAAAGCTCGACGAATCATCCACATGAACTTTACATTTTTATGCGTCCATGTGGATGAGAGTATCACACACGCACATCGATGAAGAAACAGCACTGTGGATGACAAATATCGACGAATAATCCACGTGGAGTTAACATTTGTATGCATCCAAGTGGATCACAAAAGCACATGGATGACGAAATATCGTTGTGGATGAAATATTTCGACGAATCATCTGCATGGACTTTACATTTGTATGCATCCATGCGGATGTGAGAATCACAAATGCATATGGATGAAGAAATTGTGTTGTGGACGAAATACTTCAATGAAACATCCACATGGAGTTACAATTTATGCATCCATGTGCATGAGAGAATCACAAACGCACATGGATGAATAAATATCGTGTTGGATGTAAAAATGACGAATCATCCACGTGAACGTAACATTTGTATGCATCCATGTGGATGAGAGAATCACAAACCCACATCGATGAAGAAACAGCGTTGTGGACGAAACAGTTCGACGAATCATCCACATGGTTACATTTGTATGCATCCATGTGGATGAGAGATTCACAAACGCACATGGATGAAGAAACATTGCATTGGAGGAAAAAATCGATGAATCATCCACGTGAACCAAACATTTGTATGCATCCATGTGGATGAGAGAATCAGAAACGCACATGGATTGAAGAAACAGCGTGTGGACGAAATAGTTCGACAAATCATCGAAATGGACTTTACATTCGTATACATCCCTGTGGATGGTGATTCTGGCTCTCGATCCAGAATGACATGGTCCCCTGGATGACATAAAAAGAGCTTCCTAGCAAATGAGAAGAGGAATGAATCATCTGTTAATATATATCATCCATGTTAGCGTGCTCTCCTCTATATAAAGGCAGACCTTCCTTGTGCCTCCAGGTTATCGCCTTTCCTTTGTTGGCGTTGCCTACCAAGGCCCTTAAGGATATTGTGTTTAGATTCATTATAGAGTATAGTAGCTTAAGGGATTTTTATAGGCCCCTACTAGATAATAATAATAGGTCTATTTTTATATGAGGATTTTTGAAAGATGATATTTTGGCTTGTGTTGAAACTTGAGATTAGTTACAAGAGTTATAATAATATCTTGAAGGATTTTGGTTTTTTTTAGAGGATTTTTTGAAGATTATATTTTTGCATGGTGAAGTATTTGAGTTTTCATAATTCTTCTTTTTCCTTAAGATACTTTTTAATGTAAATGGCAAAGGCCACAATGTGACACACCCCTTGTTAAGTACTGATTGTACTAAATTTGTAATTAACAAAATTAATTTGATTGTCCTTATCAATACATTTGTTTTATGAAAAAATCCAAAATTCTAACATCAATTCCACAAAATTTGATGATTTGTCATACTAAAAATGTGTGCCATTATATAAAACATATTTTATTCTATTTGTGGTCAAAATATGGAGCAATTTGAACAAACATTGCTAGTCTTGTTGAATAATTTTCGATAAAATTGCATAATGGAACATGGTTCTTAAGCCATCTTTTAGAACATTTAAGGACATGTTTTAATTGAGTCAAAACACAATTGGGGCAACACCTTAAGAATACTAAATATTCACTCCTAAAGATTAAAATTCACCTTTTTTCTTCACTTAAATCTTATGATTTGTCTTAATTTTATTTTTTTCATGTCAAATGAAATAATTTTGTTCCAAATTATATAGGCATTTATAATATCTTTTTTTTTACGTATAAAAGTAAGAATAATAAATTTTATCCAATGTGAATCATGTTCTATCAATGGTTCAAAATTTACAAAAATTTCAATTTTTGAAAATTTTTACATTGCAATAGGGCACTTGGTTTTTGTCACATTCATGCAATTTATGTACATTAGTACCTAAGGTGTTTATGGAAAGAATTTTGGGCGAAAAATATTTGTTTGGAAATTTTTTATGAGTCTTTGAACTTTTTTTTTAAAGAAACAAAGTCTTGGATTTTTTTCTAGGACCTGGTAGGAATCCTAAAACTTGTTCAAATTTGACATGCTATACATAAAATAATACTTTAATAATGTATCTATCCATAAAAAAAATCAAACTTTCAATATGAATGTGCCATTAAATTATAACAACATATTTTAAATGAGGAGGTCCATTCGATACAAAAGGAAACGATCATTTTTGTAACCCCAACCATATTTTGACCCAATCATTCGATTCACAAAAAAACACCACCATTTTAATAAAAAAAATGTGAATATTTAATGAAAAAAATCTACCATTTAATAAATAATTTCATAAATGTAATGGTCATTCAAAGTAGCGTTTTGAGAGTGATTTTGAGGTGAAACATTCCTTTTGTGTACCCCAACTATGAATGTACCCAAATGAGATTTTTTTACAATCTTATTCTTTGGGTTTTGAACTACCTTATTCCAAGACCCTTTTGCAAATTTAAAAAAAAAAATTAGCTTGGTAGAAGTTTTAAAACACGTAGTTTCAAAAACTAGTACTTGTGACAACAATTTTTCATCACTATAATGTGCTTTCACTTGGCTACATTTGATTGTGATGTTGCATCTAGTTTTCAACAATCCCAAGGGAGTGAAGATGAGATGCTTGGAGCAATCCAATATCTTGCAACCTTAAAAGAGATATTGTCACTAAACTATGGTCCAATATATTTTCCCATTATTTTATTTTAGTGTCAATCGGTGAAGAACGGGATTGTTAATATAGGGAACCCACTTATAAATGGGATGATGTTGGGTTTCTTCTTGCCACTTTTTGGCACTTGTTACATGAGTTTGATGAACCTTTTGTTTTTCTGTCACAAGTTCAATAAGTCTTTTTTTGGAATGTCCTTATAACATCATGGTGGAAGGTTGTTCTTCACAATAAACCCATAAATTAGTGGGCCATGGCAAACATGTATGATGGTTGCTTTGAAACACATGGAAGGGCATGTGGTCTTGGAGGCCCCATTATAATTTGTGGATGTAGACAATAGTAAGACATTGATAGGTGCAAATGAATTATAAAAAAAAAGATATGATCTTGGTTGATCAAGGCATTGAGGGCTAGCTTAGGAGTAGATGATGCTTAATGGTATCATTGGATTTCATTTCCTATGTAGCTTTATAATGAATTTTAGTTGTTACTATTGTCTTGTTGAAGTGGACAAACATTTTTAATTTTTTGTGTACTAAATACTACAATGAAACATTCATTGGTACCCAAATTTCCATTTTTTTATCCATGATGACTTTTCATGTGTAAAGAAATGGATAGAAATTAAAGGACAATTTGTTACATGAACTTTGACATAGGATTGAAGCAAAATTTGGAGGTGCAACTTCTTGTCAATTGAAGATTCTAAGGCAAGAAGATAGGAGATACTTGCAAATAGTTTTATTTGAAAATCCTCCAACTACAACTTGTGTCCAATGGTTCTAAACATGTGTGGATGAAAGTCCTAACATTAAATAAACTAAGTAAAACCATATAAAAGGAGATGCAATGGTGAAATTTTAAGTTGCAACAAAACTTATAGTTTAGGGGCTTATGGTTAGTTGCAAAGTACAAATTACATGATGGCTTAGTTAATAGCGAAAATGTTGGACAACAATGGAGTTAAATTATTGGAGATTTATTTGAAGTAAACTTGAAGAGTACATGACTTGTGCATGCAAATCATGTTGCAACTTGAATGTTTTGAATAAGATGTATCCAATTATAGTGACTTTGCTCATGACAAAGTCCCGTTTGCATAATTCATGGGTTGTTTTAATTTTGGATGTTCATGTAGATTAAGGACCTTGTAATAGTGCACATAAAAACTTAGGGTTCAATTTTTTTGGGAAGTTGACCTTGAGCAATAGTCGAGTCTTTGTATGGCCTTATGGCCATGGGGAAGTATGGTGGTTCCTTGAGAAGTCCACATTTTGGAAGCAAAAGTTCAAGTGGGTTTCACAACAAAATTTGTAACAAGGTTTGGTAGGTTTGCGAAAAATTAAAAAAACCAATGGAATTATTAGATAGGGACCATTTTTTTTCAATGTTTCAACATAATAAGGTTGTGTGTATGTCCATACATTATTTCTTTCAGACCAATGGGGTTGCTAGATTTCGTGGTTTGAATTTTGTTTCTTTTAATTATCTTGAAAAAACTATCAATGTGTAATTGTTATTTACATATAAGGTGCTAACACAATGTTTTGTGCACTTTATTTTCTACATACCTTGAGCTATTTATAAGCATACCTTAGTGCTCATTGTTAAATTGAAAAAAAAGATTGTATGGAATTTGATGTAGCAACCCAAGATCCTATGTACCATCATCATTAGAATCAACCTTTTCTTCTATCTATAAATATTGCCCCTTGTTATATTAAAATTGAAAAAATTTAATGTCAATTTTTGGGAGATTTCCAATAAATAAAATTATTTTAAAATTTAAAAAAAATTCTGGATTTTTATACATGGTTCAAGTAGATAGCCAAAAATATAAATGGATGTTTAAACCACTTTAATTTCATTTTGTCTTTTGGCCAAATTTGGTTAAATCTTCTCATGGATCAATGGCATTTTGCCTACAACACAAAATTAACAACTTCAAACTAAATGTATTTGAATAATGTGTGACCCATGTCCTTAAATGGCAATCATAATTATGAATTTTTTTTCATTCAAAATTTTTTTTGCACCTAATTACAAAATATGAAAAACCTTCTAATGTTAGAAATTTAAAAAAATGGTCCAATTCTACCATTAATTTCACAAAGCTACTAAACACTATTACACATTTAATAGTTAATTCATTCAAAAAAGTTAAGGAAAAAAAATTAAAACATTAAATCTGACATTTTCATTGATCAAAATTTTTTTTTTTTCACAATTTAATTACATCTACATTTGCAAGTAGGATTTATAGTCACCAAACAATTAGTTAAAAGTATACATGTGGTGTCCAATGGCCTAGAACCACCTTCCAAGTCACAAGAATGATTATATTTTCATCTATTGTAAGATGCCACTAAAAATGGATGATATAATTACACTTTTAATCTTTATTTTCATTCAAATTGACATTATTCACAAGTCAAAGTTGTATATGCATTTGCAAATCACTTTGTAATCATTTATGCAACTACAAGTCATTTTTACCATGGTGCCATGGGAAGACAATCACATCAATAGTTGCAAAAATGATTAATTTGAACACAAGTCACAAATGCATGGGTTGGAATGGACAGAATTTCTTGTAATGAAAAAAATAATTATTTCATCTTTTAATTTGAGTCTTTCCAACATGAAAGATGACTCCACTCCCCTTCAAAAGAAAAGAATTTCACTTATTCAATAAATGTCTTCATGATTTTTCCCTTTTAAATTAATCTAACCTTGAATTTAATTAATATCAAAAAGATGCTTTGCAAAACTCATAAGTGTTTGGCACATCTACCTAACCCTAAAGCCTACTTTGATCCATTTTAACTTAGAAATAAAATCTTTTTTTTTCTTTCAACAAAATGCATTAAATTATTTAAAAATGTTATGTGCAATATGCAATAAATGATGCAAAGCGGATGCTCAAGGCAGGTTATTGATCGTAGGAAAAGACCACATGTGCAATATTCACATGGGGGGCTTAAATATGTTTAATTTAAAGCCAACCAACTGAATGCAATATCTATATGTGCATTATTTTCATCCATGGACATCGATGTTGTGTAGGTGTTGGGTAAGAAGGTAGGAAAGAAGGTGAACAAGTAGGTAGGAATATGAGGCAAGTGCATAGTTGGGTGGTAGGCATATAGGTGGGGCGGGTTTGAATCTAGTAGGTGGGTTGGTGAGAAATGGGGGTGAGGGTTTAGTAGGTATGTAGGAAGGGGGGCCTGGTTCTTAGTTGATAGGTAAGGGTCAAGAAGATAAGTAGTATGTAGTTGGGCAAGTGAATGCTATCATAATATAATTTTTTTCATGATAACTAAATTTAAGTCCTAAATGGCTAGCATGATGTTAGGGTACTCAACACTAAAAGTCCCTAACACCAAGTGTGAACGCACCTTTAGAGTTGCCTAACTAAAGATAGTAGTGGTTATCTCAGTTGATGTCTTCACTACCTACCTCCTAACAACCCAGTAGTCCTTACCTACTTGGTAACCATCTACATGTATCTACTCACCTAATAATCACCTAATATGTCCTACCTATGGTCTAGGTAAAAGGACCTAAGTCCAATCCATGTTGCCAAAAAGTTGATCCATTTTGTCATGGATGACATAGTTTATGCCAATATAAATAGTGGTGGAATATTCTATTAAGACTACTAAAACTATATAAAAATAAATGAATTTCATATGATAATTCATATAATTTAGTTCATTGCAAATCACTCATGAACATCCAATCTACAACCAACTAATTTATAATTCTTTTATTTTTTTCATAAGAAACAAAGATCATCCATCATTGTTCATTTTTTCATTCATAAAGATCTTTAGAAAGTAGTTGAAGAAAGTTATTTTTAGGAGACACTGTATGACCTAGCTTCCAAAACAGTGCAACCCATTTAACCTTGATTCAAAATCAACATTAATACCAAGCACAATTTAAAAAAAAAAAGCGAAATATTTCCAATTGCAATAAGATAAAGGTAAATGATAAACATTTTTTTTTGCTCACAAGGTAAGTGAGGTGTAAATATCTACCATTTATGATACAATTATTCTATGGACATTAAAAAAAGGAGACAATACAAAATCCATTGCTAATTTCTCATCCTCCCAATGAGACGGGGGAGGATGGATTGATGTTTTTCAAGGTGATGTTCATAATTATGTGATAAATTAATATTTTGATAAATAATCATTATCAAGTAAAAAATGACAATATATGTGAGGTGGACCATTTTTTAAATCTTTATTTCAAATTTTTTTTTTCATTCATTAATCCAAACCCAACAAAGAAATCCGATAAAAGAAATGGGCTCTATTATACTACTCTTGATGCTGGAAGCTTAATTATTTTTTGATCGATGATTGGTAAATGAAGAAAGTTAAAAAAGATCAAATGTCATATAATGACTTTCTTAAATTTTTAATAAAAAAATCCCACTAAAAAACATGAAAATTGGGACAGTAAAAAGAGAATACTTAAATAAAACTTACTTACTTACAATTTAGCGTCATTGAGTGGGCCAAACCACTTGAACCAATCATTCTATCAAGAATAATTATTATATGATTGTTTACAACACTAGACTTTACACACACACACACACACACACACACATATATATATATTGACCCAAAGTCAATTTATTGCCCAAATCAGCATAAACTCCACTATCATAGCACTTGAACGATTTCGGCAACAACTGCCAAATAATTAATTAAATATTAAATCTTAACTTCAGCATTTGGTTTTTTAATTTTGAAATTTTCAGTAGGTAATGGGTATATAAAATAATAAACAGTCTCTCTTCAAGGGTGTGAAAAAGTCTTAGGTCTCAGGACTTGAAGGTTTGCGGTTCAAATGCGCTAGTTGAACTCTTAATTTTATTAAAATTTTGGCACAAATATTAAATAAAATTTCCAAAATTTGATAAAATAAAAAATAATTTAATTTATGCCAAATCCATTGAGGTATTACTATATGAGTTTGGGTCTTTAAATATGTTCCAAATATAGTGCTCTCCAATTGGGCTCACGAAAGGTAATGATTATTTTCAATAGGCTTATCATAATGGTTGACCCAAGTGATGACATTTAATAAATTAATCTTTCAGATTATAATGTTCATTTTTTCATGTTTATGGATGGGGTCACAAAGAACGCTTTATAATGTTTAGAGAGTAATATCAAGGCCGAACCCAGTTGAGGGTGTGGGTAGACTTGTTGGGAAATATAGTGTACAGGCCATTTTATTGCTATGGGAGGAGATGGTTTGAAGGCTTTGGTGAAATTTTTTGTCGAGTATCTAGCACAAGATTCACCAAGTTGACTTACATGGTTTCTAAAATAGCTACACGACGGGTTTAGGGTTTTGCCTGTATTGAAGAAATAATGCATGACTATTACATACATGTATCAATATCCCTTGTGGGAATTGTTCATTTTCGGCTCCATGTAAGAATGAATTTAACCTTTCTAGGACTACCTAGCCTACTACTTCTCTTCCAATTTCCAAATCAAATCTACTGAAAAAGATAGAAAAAAAAAGCTGCCAAGAGACAACATCATTGAGGATAATAGGTGGTGTAGATCGGTGTCTTTTTCTGACCTCCCAAACTTGGGCAATCATGTTCAACGCTTTTGGGCCAAAAGGAGGGCTCATGGAACAACAAGGCTATTGTGACCCACCAATGCACTATCCATCCATCCATCAATTGGAAACAACCCTAATGAATTATGACTCACTTGTGAATAAACCACAACAACCAAATTACCTACATAACATATTTTGTAAAAACTCCTACCTCCCCTTCTTCACATTACCTAGGTAACTACCAATTATCAAAGGGAAGGAGATAGGGAATGTGTGTTTTTACTATGAACATTACGTAAGTATGTAAGGCACTTGGTGACAACTACTAGATAAAAAGATACATGTGAACAATGGTTAATGGTTACAACATAGTTAATCACCATGGTTAGCTATGGAACAGGAATACAAATGAAAAACTGCAAAATCATTACCTTCATGGATGCCAATTGGTCCTGTACATTTTGCACAACTATGTAGTTACATCCTTGTATGAATTAAGTTATGGTCTGTTGTAAACCTCCCAAGGTCATGTTTCGAGCATTTTATGAACAAAGGGGTTCAAATTAGGGTGTATCATACATGCAATACCTTAAAAGGCTGTTGCCCCCTTGCAAACCTTGCATAATGGGTAAGATCATGCCCATTTTAATGTAGTATTGGCTTTTAGAAATTCATTGATTCATCCCAATGTTGTGTGGAACATATCAACGATTAGTTACAAAACTAAGTATTGTGTGATTTAATTTAACCTATGTTTGTGGTAATATGTTTTAGTGATCGATTATGGATGTCATGAAATGATGGTGGTTAAAGTCCCAATACATCCCTTTACTTGATGAGAATAATTTGATGCTTGCATCATTGAGAAAAAAAAAGAAAGATTGTATTAAACCTAATTAAGATACCACTCATATCTCATGGATGAAAAATGGTTTCTTCATGGATGCAAAGCAAAACCCACCCAAGCAAAGAAGAAACAACACATCTTTCAATACTTTTCACCTAGACTCAAAATTGAGTTTTACCCATTTTCCTGTAGATTAAATCAATCAGCTTTTTCTGGGGCGAAATTTCACTAAAAGGAGAAAAATTAATTAAAAAAAAGGGAACATTCTGTTACAATAGTCCTTTTTTTTCCTTCAAAAAAATGGCAAAATTTTCTCACTTCATTGGGACTTTGATTTTAGTTTGGTAGCATTTTAAAAACTATTTAGACAGGTTCTAAAAACCTTTTGCCATAATAGATATTTTGATTTTGATAAATCCCTCTTGGGCATGCTAGCCATTGAGGCAACTTCATCACAAAACTGAAAAAAATAAAATTAATTAAATTAAATCACTGATATCAATTGAGTAAATTTAAGTTTGATTGCCAATTTCTTTTTAAAAAAAATAAATTCCACTAATTTCATGCTCCCCTCATTGCTCACATGTGCAGCACGGGTCTGAGCACGGGCCGGGTGTGGCGACCCGCCCCGCCGGGTGGGCTGCAGGCGGCAGCTGCCCGCCCGCGCGGGCACCGCGCGGTTGCACCAGGAGCCGCAAAGAGCGAGGGAGTGGATGAGGCAAAGCTCGACAACGCTTTTCTCCATGACGTCCTCTGCACTCGCGGTCATCGCTGCACCAATCCGCGCTAGCAACCTCACTGCAGGTGCAGCAAGCAGCCACTAGTGTGTAGCACGTAAGGAGGTTGAAGATCAGAGAAGAGCCGCTGAGAGAGAGAGAGAGAGAGAGAGAGAGAGAGAGAGAGGTGGTGGAACGGAGTGCAATGTTACAGGAGCCTTTTGTGTACCCTTGACTGTTAGCCAGCCATAAGGGTAGGATGCAGGAGCAGCAGAGACGTTACAGGTCGACAGGAAGAAAGGTCCGCAAAAGACTGAGCTTGGCAGGCAGTACCCAGTTGGAATCGGGTTCTGGAAGGTGAGATGGAAGAGAGAGAGTGCAGCAGTATTTGAAGAGTTGGGACATGAGAGATATATTTTCGTCCTCACTAGAGAAAAGGGTGCTCTGGGTTGCGAGGTGTTGTTGTAATCCGGTGTATGTAGAGACAGAGAGAGCGACAGACAGAGACGGAGAGAGATGAAGATGCACTGTTGTGGGAGATGGGTGTGGTGAAGGGAAAACTGGAGAGAAAGGGGAGGGGGAGAGGAGATGGGTGGGAGTGAAAGGGGTTGTACATGCAGTATTCGCATGAGATATGGCGACGGGGTGGAGAGAGGCTTAGCTTTTTTGCTGCTTGTAAAGTGCTTGTGATTGTAAAGCATGAAATGGGGTGGCTCTTGTGATAGGCGTTTTGACTAGGAGTTGAAAACCATATTGCAATTTCTGCTGGGGTTATGTGAAACCATGTTCAGGCTCCAGTCGAGTGATTAGGGAATTGTTTCTCTTGACAAAAGACTTGCATAGCTTGTGGGAGATTCCCAGAGAAGTGTCTTGTAGGCAGACAAGACACATAGAGAGGATTGTGAGCTGGGATGCACTCTCAGAACCCCATGTATGTGGCTTCCTTCCAATGAAGTGCAAAGTATATTCAGGTGCCTTGATCTATAGTTTTTGCTACTGTGAAGCAGCAAAGAAGAAGTGTTCCTGTGATGTGCAATTTCACAGGAAACACTTCTCTTCTTCTGCGACCTAAACACCCTTACTCTCTGCTTTCTTTCTTTACTCTTTCTCCCATTCAATCTGTGTTGGGTGCTGTGTCAAAAACACAACTGTGTGAAGAGTTTGCAGTAATGGGTCTATCATCAGATTGCTGAGGTTGGATTCACTGCAACATTCACAATTTTTTTAATGTCTTGCAAGCTCAAGCTCAAACCCTGGCCCAAAATTGTGGATTTTTTTTGGGGATAAATCTGTCATCAGCCTTGGCAAGTGTGATGAACTTCTTCAGTTTCTGATTCTTTCGGCAATGAAAAGAATGAGCACATTTGAGTGTGGCTCTAGGTTTCACAACTTGCCTTTGGAACTCTCAAAATAGCTGCTTCTGCTGGGCACTTCTGTAGATCATACTTACATGTTATTTTGTAATTTGCAGGACAGGCATCTCAAGGCTGTGAATCCATGACCAGGAGGAGCAGGATTGCAAAGAGCTGAGGAAGTGGCATTGAAGAATTCTCTGGGGATTAATCTAGTGGTGACACTTTTCCATCAGAACATGAAGTTGATGTGTTTGTGAAGCTGCTGTGCATAGCTTGCAATGCAGGGGGCAGTGGAATTTCTGGCTTTGTTAACAGGTTGCAGAGTGTACAGTGAGCTGTGAATTGAGTATTTGCAGAGACAGATGAAGAGGTAGTGAAGGGGAGAGAGAGAGTCATTGTTGCAGCTTGCCCTCAAGAGCTGATGAAGAAGGAATGACAAATTGAGATATCGATATATAGCTCAAGGGTAAATCAACATCAAGGATACAGAAGACAAAACAGTGGCAGGGTGGGTGATGCTGCTTGCAACATTGAGAGAGAGTGATCACAGGTTAGAGAAGAATGGACTCACCAGTCGTTGGCTTTCACAGACTTGTAGCTTTAGAGCCTGTTGGTCTGGGTAGAAGGGTGTTAGAGAGGGAGAACTCTCTGATGGACATAGCTGCAAAATATATAGAGGAAGATGAGTACAGAGATAGCAGTGGAGAGGAAGGAGCTGCAAGCCAGGAGAGTGAGCCTAGCAGATCCACTGGAGGGAAATGTAGCAATGGAGTTGGGTATGCTCATATTGGCAGAAGTCGAGAATACAATACAGATCTGAACAACAGAGTTGCTGCAAGCAATGGCAAGGAGGTGGTAGGAAACATAGTGGGAGATAGTGAGAATGAGGAGTTAGGAAACACTGGGGAATTTTTGCAAAATGAATTAGATGTGGGTGGTCTCCTGGGGTCAGCAGTTGCTGGCAGACTGCCTGAGAGTGCTGAAAATGGGCTCATAGATCACACTGTAGAGTTAGATGCAGAGAATAGAGTTGGCAAGCAAGGGGCCCATAATGGAGATTCTGTTAACCTAACGATGGAGGGTGATTGTCGGGTAGAGTCTGAAGATGGAAAAATGCCTACTGACCTTTCAGAAAAAGAGAACAAAGAAGGGCAAGAGGAAGAAGCTGGCATTAGACATGGATCTGCATCTTATGGAGATTCTGAATCAACCAGGAAGGCCCCAAATGGGAATCAGGTTGGTCTCTTTGTTGAAGCTGGAGACCCTTTGCCTGGTTCCACTTCAAGGAGAAGAAGAGGGCGGCCCCTAAAGCAAAGTGCACAGAAATCAAGCATCCAGACTTCACCCATCACACCCAAGCTTGAAGAGCCCAGAGCTGTACGTTCCAATCGTGGGATTAAGCGATGGTTTCCTGGTACTTCCCTGGTTTTAAGCCCTCTGTTGTAGGCTTATGTATCTTTGCTTCTAATTATACCTTCAGAACCAAGGGACCATCATCAGGAAAACAGCTCTGATATGGCTGACATCTTGGGGGAGTATGCATGAAGCAGTTCACTGATGAATTGTATTTTGGATTGCAGGTGATGAATCAGAAGACAGTTTGCCAAAACGCATCCGTGTGCGGAGCATTGCTAGTGTTTGTGGGAGCACCACACAACCTATCAAAGGTACTTTGTGAATGTTTTTGGCCTCTCTTCTGCTGGGGAGTTTGTAGCCAAGGAAAGCTCTTGGGTTGGAAGCCAACTGGCAAGTAGACAGTGCTATAAAGCTGTGTTGTTCACTCTCCTTTTCTTGAACCCTCATTGTTGAAGTGCATATCCTTGTCTGTTAGACTGTCTGGGTCGTTTTTTTTTTGGTGATTTGACTGAAATGATTCTTGTTACAAAATGCTTTTGGTTTTGGGTACAGGAGAGGATTTTTGCTTAGAAGAAGGTTTGAAGACAGTGTCAGCAAAGAAGCGAGGCAGACCTAGAAAATCTGACATTCATCTTCAACAGCAACCTCAGGATGAGAATCAGGAAGGTGAACAAGTTCCCCTGAGCTCAGGCAAGAGGAAAATGGGTCTGGAATCTGAAAGCTCAAAGCGCTGTTGTAATGGCAGGAACACTAGTGCCACTTCTCTCTCACAAAAGAGTAAGTCATCAGACTCTGTTAACCACATTCAATGGAATTGACCACCTGTCTCCTCTTCTTCTTGCTCTCTGAAATCCTTGGATAGAGAGTATCATCTTCAAGTGCCAGTGATTATCATTGAAACTCTGTGCTGTGTTTGTATTGAATGGGTACTCTCTGACCCATCTCTAACTTTCATGTCTGCAGACCCCATATATGTTTGTAATGTTGAAGGCTGCAAGAAAAGATTCACTGAAGGAGCTGCTTTGTACACCCATGCACGCATACATGGAGATCGGCCCTACATGTGTCATTACAGTGGCTGCATTAAAGTGCTCATGCCTTCCTCCCTCCATCATCAGTGTTCTTGTGATTGTGCTTACTGTGCAATTTGAGCTTTGTCAATGTGTGCAGTGTGTATATGTAAGAAGCCAATTCTCCCATAACAATAAGGTGTTGTAAGAAACTTCTTACCGAAAGATTTGATATAAAATCACTGATAACATGTGTGGGATGGCATTAACATTTGGCAGAGCTTTTCAGAGAGATCAAAGCTGAAACGGCATTTTTTGATCCACACTGGGGAGAAGCCTTTTCTCTGTCATTTTGAAGGCTGTGGCAAGGTAAAAGATGTGTGTGCCCTCATCACCCTCCTGTATATATTCCTCATTTCACGAACTGTTCACAAGATGGAACAGCCAAAGTGGGTATCTTGCTAATTCTGGGAGGGCACTGGGCAGGCATTCTCCCTGGACTTCAATCTGCGCTCACATATGAAGACCCATACTGGTGACTACAATGAATGTCCTTATGCTGGCTGTGAGAAACGCTATTGCCAAGAATACAAACTCCGAGCACACATCACTAAAGAGCACAGCAAGCCAGCAAGGGGCATGAGAAAGTTGGCCACAACTGGCACTGACACAGGTCAGTAACCCATCCCCCTGTGTATCTTGTATACCATACATATGCATATGCTGCATAAGTAAGAATGAACATTTGCGTTTCTCAGGTGCATCCATCTACAGGCATCAGTAAGGGCTGCAACACTTTGCAAACATAGTTGGCTTACTAGATCAAAGTCATTTAACAGTCGGAAAGACTGAGTTGGTCCTTGCAATCTCAGTCTCAATTGTACTGTAGAGATGATTGAAGTATACTGTTGTGTTTGTCAATGCCATGCTTGGTTGTTGCACCAACTGAAGTCAAAATTACCATTGGGTCTGGTTGCTTGGTCAGTTGGGTCTCACATCCAAGACATCACAGTGATGAAGAAGCGAGAGATGCTTGCTGTGATTGCAATACAGCGGACAAAAGTGGAGGAAACAAGAGAAGGGAGGGTAAACAGGATTGCAGAACTTGAGCAAGAGAGAGAGAGAGAGGCAAATGAACTCGCCCTCATTGAACAGGACCTAGAGAAGTTGGAGCAGAAGCAGAAGCAGTTAGAAGAGGGGCAAGTGGGTTCCCCAGCCACATCTGTCTCTCTTGCAGAAGAAGACGAAGATGTGGATGAAGAGGAAGAAGAAGATGACATGGAGCTGTCCAATGCAACTGTGGGTCAGACTAGCTCATCAAGTGAACAACAAAGTCATCTTTCAAACTTGCCTTTGGAATACATGGGAGAAGGGAATGATGTTGTCATGTTTGCCCACAAGCATCCAACTGCTGACCAAGGGGCAAGGCTGGTGAAATCTTTGGAATTACGGATCGATTCCCAACCAGAGCCAATAACTAGTTTAACACCTCTTCTGTGGCTCAAAGGTGCTCCTCCTCGTCAGGGACATCATGGTGAGCAACCTGGATTGCGACCAGTGCATAGATCTCAAAGGCCTATACAGCAAATCTCAGAGCTTCAAATGTATGCCAAGTCTCTCGGAGGACTTCCAGGAACGAACAACTCTGACATTGGGGTGAGAAATATGCACGAGCAACAGAAGGGCACAGCTCGGGATGGATTGTCTCGAGGCAAAGACAGTGATTCTGGGATAGAGAAAAGAGACGGCTTTGATGGACATGTAGGGCAGGTTGATCAGGTGGTTGAACAGCTGAAGGGCAAGGCTGACAATGATTTACCGAGAGGAGATGGTGGTGCTGCACAGCTGGATAGAATTACTGGGAAGTGTGATGTTGATTTTCAGAATCATGACAGTAGAAATGAAGATATGGACCAAGGATTTGAACAGCTGGAGAAGGAAGAGACAAAGCTTCAGAATCACAAGTCTGAAGCTGGAGAGCAGTTATCATCTGGAGGTCAAGTGTTTGTGTCAATGAACCCAGTTTTGTTGTCAATGGACCATGGGTTTTCCCCAACGAAGGCCAGGTTCCTGGCGTCAAGTGAAGGATACTCGTCGATGGTACCATGTTCCACAGTGGAACAGATGCGACAGGAGGTAGACAACAGCAAGGCTTTGGAAGCTGCTGCTGCTGCTCATGATTTTGTTACAAAAGAGCAGTCTCACTCAACAAATGAGGTCTTGCATTCCAGAGACTGCTCACTTTCAAATGGAGGTTCCTTTTCAGAACAAAACACGGAGCAGAGCTTTGAGTCATCTGCTGCCCAGTTGTTCACCTACCAAGAGCAACCTCGTCTGGTAGACTAGCAACAACATTTTGGCGTTGACAGTCGAATCTCTGTTGAGGCTTGTTTGTTTCTTAAATCAGTCAACATTATGACAATCTTAAAATCTTAATCCTGGATAACATAAATTTCTTTAATGGGATATGAATTGTACATTGGAAGCTCCAAATTGACATATGATCTGGTTCTCAATGACAAAAGGCATTGATGAGTGTATGGGTGTTTCTGAGTTGAAGTCATTCAGCAATAGTTCTTGGAAACCAGAATTTTTTTTTGGTGACAAGGTGATGTTTTATGCTGATCATCTCTCTCTGTTATCAACAGATGACAAATTTCATCTGGAAATGAAAGCAATCATAGAGTGGGTTTTGTTTCCTCAGAGAGAGTTTAAACAAATTCCTCAACCCATGTGGAATGTAACTGTACACAGTGGCAATTTCACAAACCAGAGAACCAACAGCCGCCAGAGCAACATGAGGGATGGATGGTAGGTGGATTTGATAACCGCCCAACACTGGTTATAAACTAGACTGCAAGAAGTTGGGCTCAGTGTTATGGGTGTAAGCCAGTGTTGGGTGTGAATATAGTTTAGGACTTACACTCCGTATAAGTGTAAATCCTTTTTTTTTTAATTACACACTGGATTAAGTGTAAGTGTTGTAACTAGTGTAAGTGTAAGACATCTTAAACAATTTTAGGCCATGTAAAAATAGTGCAAGTGTAAATGTAAATGCTTTTACACATATACTCTGTGTAAACAAAAAAACCAGAAAAAATTCAACAAATCAGCAAGCAAAAAAACCCAGAAAATGAACAAAATTTTTGAGAAAATGAGAAAATTAAGTAAAAAATCAGAATCTCATGCCAGTAAGATGTCAAATCATGCAAACTTTGATAAATATTAACAAGTGTCTAATGTCCAAGGTGATCATAGGCTTGACACCTTCATAAACGTCACAACAAAGGGTAGGAGCTTAATCAAAACCAAGAAGGTTTCATGTGTGAAATGAACTAAACATTATCACAAATCATGGAAACATGTCCCAATTCTGAACACATTCTTCCACATAACCTTCAACTTCATTAGGAAATTCAACATCTAGCAAATTTAATATTTCTTCCTCGGCTTCACCAAACTCATCCACATCTTTTGATGGTCCTCCCTAAGCTTCAAATCCAACTGTGGGATTGTTAGGCCAACTCTTGACTAGAACAACCAAAAGATTTAAAGATCTTTGGACTAAGGTGACAACAACGAAGACTTGTGAGAATACCTACAATTGATAATATTCCCTCTATCTCTGCATTGCTACACACTACCAGTGACAATCAACTATTTAATTTTTTTTATGTTTTCATGTATTTATGTCAATATCAAATTTAATTTAAATTAATATACATTTCATAAACATGAAAAGACACATGTTAATTTATCTTTTTTAAATCCATGTTGGTGGATAGGAAAAAGGAGTGAGGTAGTTATAAAATGGAGGTAGTTAATAGGAAAGTTGAGAAATGGTTATTATGAAAATTAATAGGAAAAAGAAGTAGTTAGGTTTGAAAATGAAGCAGTTATTTTTTAATTGTTTTTGGAATGGTCCAAGGACAACCATACGATTAGAATGGTCATGTAGAAGTGACATACGAAACTTTTTGCAAAGAACCCCATATAAACCAGTTCTTACATCAATGGAATTTGATTACCTAGTATGCCTAGAATCATTCTAACCAACTTGGCAAATGTTGGAAATTGTCCTTCATACTTTGACCATCAAAGAAAAAGGTTTTCCACCTCTTCCAAAAACACAATAATTTAAAAAAACAAGACAACTCTCATTGAACCTAAATTTACACAAATAAGTTGTAACCACAAATAAGGTTCACATGTACAAACAAGAACAAATGAATTCAGAGTGTTTTCCAAATAATTCAAAAAAATAATATTTACTTAAAATAAGTTTGTTCAAAACAAATCTCCTTCTCAAATACTCCCACTCCAAAAACAACATTAGGATTGCGCATAGGTTCTTGCACAACAATGGAAAAAGTATTGGGTCATCCATGGTGCTTCTAGTACAAAGCCTTGAAAGTAAAAAAGAAAAACTCTTTGTCATATGTAGCAACAATCTCAATTGTAAAAAAGTGGTCAACATAGTCTGTCACTAAACTCAAATCCTTGAATTGAAGATCCAACATAATAGCAACCATATCATGAGCTTTAGTGGGTTTGAAAGAAACCATGAAATCAAGGGAAGGCCTTAGAATAATAATTACTTGCTTTCGCATGTTGGTGCTTAATTGCATCACTTTCATGCGCATGCCCATCTCCTCAATGGCATCAATTTATGCTTATAACTCCAATATTTCCTCGGAGAATTTTACAAACAACTTGATTGCAAAAGCTAAGGCATTTGACAATAACCAATATCCATGGCACTAATTGACTACACAAGTAGTCACAACAAGAGAAAAAACATCACAAATTGCTTCAACAATTGCATAGGTCTATGCTAAAGGGATCTTGTTAGCTAAAGCCTCTAATAACCATAGCACATGATAATCGTCTATTGATAAGCTAAACTTTGCTAAAACATTACAACTTTTGATGCAAACCAAATCTTCGCCAAAGTTGTTAGTTTCTATTCAAATGAATTGAATTCAATGCATGTCCACCTCCATTTTTTTGTTCATTTTTCTACAATGCACAATGACAAAAGGAAATTACTTTTTTTGTATTTTTCACAACCAAAAATGGCTTGAATTGCAAAAATTGAAAATTGTCAACATACCTAATTTTTTTGGCCAAGTGATGCATGATTGGAAAAATGTTTGGTGCAAACTTCACATTCATCAATGCCAAGTTTTTAGAAATTCTATCATCATCAATTGCATATTGAGCCACCTTATTCATAGCATGTCCAAAACCTATTCCATCAAAAGGTTGAAG
>Ga0116228_10000876_pt1 | contig 24051 bp, 13 predicted proteins | sample S1TSphfallax_2_FD_89694 | JGI IMG/M metagenome (GOLD analysis project Ga0116228, IMG submission 89694) | Host-associated microbial communities from peat moss isolated from Minnesota, USA - S1T2_Fc - Sphagnum fallax MG | ecosystem: Host-associated > Plants > Peat moss > Unclassified | place...
CACCAATAACCATTAATAGAATAGCCACCAATAGCCATTAATAGAATAACCACGAATAACCATTAATATAATAGTCACCAATAACCATTAATAAAATAGCCACTAATAGCCATTAATAAAATAGCCACCAATAACCACTAATAGAATAGCCACCAATAGCCATTAATAGAATAACCACGAATAACCATTAATATAATAGTCACCAATAACCATTAATAAAATAGCCACCAATATCCATTAATAAAATAGCCACCAATAGCCATTAATAAAATAGCCACCAATAACCATTAATATAATAACCACCAATAAAATAACCATTAATAACCACCAATAGCCACCAATAAAATAACCACTAATAACCACCAATAATCACCAATAAAATAACTACTAATGGCCATTAATTGAATAGTCACTAATAATTATTAATTAAATAACCATTAATAGACATTAATAGCCATCGATAATTAAGTAACAATATCCATTAATAACCACCAATAGCCATATATTAGAATCACTTAGGATTGCCAATAATAACATAAGGTGAAATAGTTTTCAAAAGCCAAAAATAACTTATAATAGCTACAAGTAGTTTAAATGGAAATAATTTACAATAGCCAAAAATAACATAGAATAACCAAAAAAATTTACAAGAGCTGAAAATAACCTAAGGTGAAATAAACTAAAATAACCAAAAGAGACTTAGAATAATCAAAAGTAGCCTAAGGTGAAATAACAAAAATAAATTTAAAAATTTAAAAATAGCCATAAATAATGTAGGGTAAAATAATTTAAATTAATGAAAATAGTCATATAATAATTGAAAACAGCTTAGCATATGTAATATTATTATATTAATAAAAAAATCCATTTATTAAATTTATTTTTTCAAAATAATGTTCATTGAAATGTTATTGAATAATGATATTCAACTTTTTTTTTGTTCAAATGATTTTAAACTTTCAAAAGGAAATAAATGTAATTATGCACATTATTAAAAAATAAATAAAAGTAAACTTGAATCTCAATAAGATATGAATTTTCAAAGTTTATGTTTTTGTAATGTTTAAAATGAAGTATTTGATAAATAGAATGTAATTTAACATATTATCATAACAAGTGGGGTGGCTTCATAATAAAGGTGTTTGCCTCTAATCCAAAGGTCAAGGGATCAAACTTCATGAGTGGTGTTGTGTGTGATCAACAATGGTATGTTGATCGAATATTTTCTTATTGAATTATTATAATAGTTGCCTAGGTTGATTATGTGGCCTACCTACCTACTTAGGCTAGGTTAAAAACCTAGCCTAGGTAGTGACATGTGTCAATAAATCATAGGTCAAAAAAATCATGAAATTATTAATAATAATATATATTAAATAACTAAATTCTAATTGATTTCCATGTTGGTTAGTCAATTAACTAATAAATGAATGGTTTGGTAAATTTGTATTTCACTTGAGAGTAACATTGTTTCACTAGGTATTAGTGAAACAAGTGATTGTCTGTAGTAATTAGTACCCGTTCACTAGGGGATTAAATAATTTCACTAGGTAAAAATGTCCAAATTCATTCAAAATCTAGTGAAACCCATAGTGAATTAGGATGCATTTTGTAGTAATGAACATTTTTTGCCAATAAATAAATGTGATTTTATTGAAATTAATGTCATGAGTCATTAGGTTGACTACTAGTTCTTAAAGACATTCTTAGTCATTTTTAAAATCATATTGGACATTGTAATTACATAGGACAAGTCGTAAAAAACATATTTTGACATTATGAATATTTTTTTATCAATAAATAAATGTAATTTTATTGAAATTAATGTCATGAATCATTAGATTGATTACTAATTGTTAAATACATTCTTAGTCATTTTAAAAATCATGTTGGACATTGTAGTTGCTTAGGATAAGTCGTAAAAAACATGTTTTTGCATTATGAACATTTTTAACCAATCAATAAATGTAATTTTATTGAAATTAATGTCATGAGTCATGAGGTTGATTATTAATTGTAACACCTTGTTGACATATGGCATGCCACATCATCATCATTAGAAATTGAATCATTATTCATTATTATTAATCACATAAGTAAATGGTATTTTTGAAATTTTGAATTTTAAATCATTCAAATATATTAATTATAAAATCAAATATATATATATATTTGCCCAAAAATTGAACAAGTTGGCATATTGACTATAATTACAAAACCATGATGCCACATGGCATTTTGATGTTATTTGCAACTCCATAGTAATTTTTGTGAAAAAATAGTTGTAAACATAGTAAAAAAAGACAATAATTGATTTAAAAATTAGTTGCAAAACCTAAGATGTGTTATTCTATACCTTGTTACTATTTTTTTTCATTTTTTGTGTCAACTTTCAAGGATGTAAACTTTGTGCCCATTGTTTTATTTTGTCAATACATGTTGTGTTACCATATTTTGCATTATTGGGGTGTTGGGCCATATTTGTTTTGCAAGAACTTTTCAATTTTGATGGGCATGTATTTTTTAGTTAGTTGTGTAAAATGGCAACATTCCATTATGAAGGAAAACATGAGTTCACCATCCTTCCAGATACCTCTAAAGTTCCATCTATTACTAAGAAAATCAATTCCAACATATTCAAGATTGTTGGTGATAGTATTTCCAAAACCTTGTAAAACGTTGTGTTCACACATGGATTGTTGTTGTTATGGTTAATTGACACACCCCCAAGCTCCTTGATGGACTCAACTACGAGTCCAAAGGTGAAAGCAACGGAAAGAGAAGGAGTTGGGGCGCACCCCCTGGCTTGCAACACTTCGGGGGTAGGGGGACATGTTGGACCTTCAAGATGGGGCCTATGAAGATTGACAAACAATTCAATTATTCACATGAACTTGCAAAACCAAACAACAAGTTGGTTAATGCGTAGTTGGAAAACTTTGGTGCATGGACGAATCATGGGCAAACACGAACTCACAAGATTCACCACGGCCCAAACTTGGGGGAAGCCATCACCTTCCCCCTTATAGTATACTTTATGCTTGGCCATGGGACCAACACTCAAATGTCATTTTGTCCCGAGACTCCCAAGTGGGAGTCCTAAAATTCCCAAAGTTGGGACTTCCATGACTTTGGGGGCTCATAACTTTGTGTGAAAACCTCAGATGAAGATGAGGTCTAAAGAAAAGTTGTAACCCTTGTCAAGAACTTTTCAACGGTATGTGGCATGCCACCTGAACGCAAGGAAATTGGGGCAATTCCCGACTTTTAGCGATCGGGAGTCAAATTGCCAATTAAACTCTCAACCTTTCTTTTGGCCATAACTTGTGATTTTTGTGTCCAAATGGGTCATACGAGCCCATCTTACGCATTTATGTTTCAAAATATTTCCCATGATATAATTAACTCTTCAATCCAATGGGTTTGGCCCCCTACAATTGCTCTCTAAAGATTCGAGAGTCCATTAAGACTATAACTCCTAAAATGGGAGTTCACTTGGGAGTGTGGGGGGCCTTCACACTTGGCCTGCACCTTCATAAGCCCTTGCATTGGTTGCGAGCCCAAGGCTAGGGTTGTGACACTAATTATGCCGAGCATGGTGTTGAAGTCAAGTGAAAACCGATTATTTTTAAAAAATAAACCTTTAATGTTTTGTGCAAGTTAAGATTGATCATTTTTTTGACTTGTGTGACTCTTCCTTTGATGATGGAGTGTTCCCTAATTCTTCCTACCTTTCAATGTGCTCACCTTTTGAATCATTTAGGTTTCCATGAAGGTTTGAAATCAATTCCATTTTTTGCATCTACTAGTACTTCCTATGTCTTAAGTGTTGTTGATTGCTTTCAAGCCATGTCTTGTGCCTTTCACACTACTTTTGAGTCATGATTTTTATATTACAATAGATATTTGATTCAAAAACTTCCATTTGTTCTAATCAAATTCAATAATGATGTCTTTTTTGAACTTCTTCCACTTGAGAACCCAAAAGGGCAAATTTAGGCCAAATGCAAGGAATGGACAAGAAATTTGATAGTCATGCTTGGGATAAGGTGAAAATGGTGAACATAAAAAATGATTTCGATCTTACTTTCCACAAGGTTTAGTGCTTAAGACATTTGCAATGTTGTAATGACAAATGCAATTTTTTCCTTTTTAATGGCTACAAAAACAAAATTCCTTGGACTAAGGACATTTTCTTTCAACTCATCAAGTAAACTCCTAACTTGGTCTACCATTCTACAAGGTTTGCTCTACCTTTCCCTTTTGTGTTAACACATGTGTTGTTCACATGTATTACATTATCCATAAATAGTGCAATTCGATTTGAACAACAATCCATCTTAGTACAAATTAGCATTTGGTTGCTAATGGGAGGTGTACGGTGTATGCACTCTAAGGTGGTTCATTTTCAGTGGATGTTCCACTCCCTAAAAGTCTATACATTAATGTTAAAATGGCAAACTATTTTGATATCATTAATTTAATGAGGTATTACATAATTTTTAATGAACTAAAAAGCCCGTATGAAAATAAACCACTATAAACAATTCTTTAATGCACATGTTAAAAAAATGAAAATTGAAATCCACCCAAAAATGATTGTGATATGGACTTATGAAAATATGGTTATGTAACCAAAAAGAAGGGAGGCTTCCTAAGGTAGATCGAGATAGACACAGAGAATCCTCACACCTCCCAGACTTCTCCGAGACATTCGCTCAGACAGAGCACGCACGAACATTCACACCACAGTGACCCAATACGGCAAATGAGTTGTGCCCAAGCTTCTACATGGAATCTCCCACTACAGCTGCAAAAATCAATCACGCCGAACCTCTGCAGATGCTATACGAAAGACATAGAGTGCACCTTACATACCAAAATCCGTGGTTTTGTATTTCACATAAAATCCCCGACAACACAAGCTCTCATACTTCCTTTCTTCCAAAAGAGAAAAAAATCACCATCTCAGTGGCATTGGTCCTCCCACTTCGACCAAGCACTATCAGATCCAGAAGCGAGATATCTCTAGTCACTAATCGTAGCGGAAGAAGAGTCACTAGCAAAAAATTCTCTAAGCTTCTGTCTATCCTCCAACCTCTTTGATTTGTTCCCCTGATTACTCTTTTGCTTCCTTTCTGGGTTCATTGGCTTCCTCCTTAAGCCTCCTCACCTCGCATTCTTCACCGCCACCTTTCCCTCCTTCCTTCATCAATGCCGCGCCACTCCACTCCATCAATTGCGCCGTCATCTCCCAGCAATCTCATCCTACACAGATAGACCACCATCCTCCATGCAGCCCATGCATATCGATCTTTCCTGATTCCCAGATCAAGATTAAATCTGCCGCCACTCATCAATAGAGGCGGCGAGATTAACCCTAACTTCCGTTCTTGGTTTTTCACCCAAGCTGCACAACCTTACCGCTTTAGTCCGGTCACCCATTGTTCAGCCACAGTTCATTTTAGGCCATTCAAAAGTCCATAGCATTTTTTGGTTAATTTTTTTCTAATATTTTTTTGCACATATGGTTTTTTTTTAAAAACATATCATATATGGAGTCCTTATAATATATCCCAAATAAAATTCATACATAAATATGCATGTATATAAAAGCATAAACAACAAACCAATCCATATTTTTCAACTTCAAAAGTCCATTACTATATATTTTGTGTATATATGTTGCAATTTGTTTTAATAGATTTCTTGTTCTTCAAGTTGACAATCTAAATCTAGCCACAAATTTGGAAAATTATTATTTTTATGCCATGTTAATAACATGTAAATGCATGCCATTTTATAAGAAATTAGATTACGACACAAAAACACTATGAGAAAAAAGGGTGTTTTGGAATTAGCCTTGCACCTCATTGTATTTATACACTGTGAATGTTAATGGACAAGTTGCAATTCACTATATATATGATGTAACTCGTTGCAACTCAATTGCAACTTAGTCAAAACAACTCATTTTCAACTACTATGCAACTCCATTATAACTACACCCATGATGTCATGTTGATGTCATTAATTATCATCCATCTATTAAAATCTAACATGTGGCATTATGAAAAAATTGGACATAATTTTTTTTTCAAAATATTGATCTCCATCATCCATTATGATTATTAATGATGGTTTGAGATTGTGACACATGGCACAATAAAAAAAATTGCCACATGGAATATTAATTTTATTTTGGAAAAAATGAAATCATAATATTTATTTTAGTAGCTAGGTCATACATAACCATAAGTAAGTAGGTTGGTAGGTTTTAAGACTTACATACCTACATGTTTACCTATAACCGACTACCTACCTACATAGGTAGGTAAAAAAGTAGGACCTACTTAGTTACTTACATAAAATAAATAGGTAGGAAAGCACAAGACTATGTGCACTAAAGAATAGCCATGAAATTTTATTTTTGTTTTATGTTTACCTTTCGGTTAAGTTTTTTTCAACTCATCCCAAAATGGCAAATGTATTTTAATGTGAAATCATAAAAACAAACCTTTTTTATATGGTGTATAACATGGGATTGAAAGACAAAACATATGAGTTAAATCTTTTAGTTGTTCATTAGTTGTGATTGAGTTGCAACTATAACAATTAAGTGTTCAAGGCAAGCCAGATCCAAGGGGAGGGCTCCATTGTTTTTTGTGTATGAACAAAAGTTGAACCCCTCCTATTTGCGTGTCTAATGCATTAAAAATTGTCAAATTTTTTTTTTTCTGAGAAAGTTATGGCCCCTCAAAATAGAGGGAATAAAAAAAAACAAACCACCAAATGCTACAAAGGCTAGTTCCCAAACACCAAAAAAATTCCTTGCATTTTGTTTTGTCGCTATTAAAGTTCAAAGATGATTTGTAGAACTTTAGGTGGTGCTCTTATATAATTTTTAAATTGTTTTAAATGAATAAAAAATGGAATATGAGGTTCGAAAATAGGAGGGGCCCAAAGAGAACAAAAAAAGAAAAAAAACATGTTTTATAAGTTAGAAAATTTATTTCTCTTCTTGTTATTTTTTCATTATTCATTTTCCTTTGCACTTCAAATATGATTCTAAAACTTGAGGTAGCACTCCCATAACATTTTAAATCACTCAAAATGAAACACATATGTTGAAGATATAAATAATAATGAATATGTATAGTTATAAGTAGTTGTATTATAATCATAACATAGCTGAACAATAATACTTTAGTAGTGGCGCACTAGCGGCCATACTAATCATATCAATGGGAATCATAATAAAAAAACTAGTTACAAATGTATTCCATAATGGGTGGTGGAGATGTGGACACATGGCATGATCGCATGTATGTACATTATACACTAGTTGCAACATAGTTGTTATTTTAATGACAAATTTACAATAGTTCTAAAGTAGTCGCCATATGCAATTACAATGCAATTTTTTTTTAGTCAAACATGGTTGACTAGATATGTATGTATGATATGTATAAATTATCGTATAAAAACCCCATTTTCAACTCACTTATAATTAATTGATTTTTTGATGTGATAATTTATTTATTAATACACCGTATTTTTAAGGGGACAATTGCATAGTAGTTGTAATACCCAAGGGATAGTTGCATAATAGTTGTATGTGAATTTATTTTTTAGTTTTAGTTGTAGGGTAGCGTGGTTTTAGTGGATGCAATTTCTCATAGTGAAAGTGAGCCACCTTATTTTGTAACCATTTGTATAGAGGTTGTCATGCAAGTTAAATTGTTGCTTGAGGATGAGGTTTCATGCACATTATTTGTAACAAATTTTGTAATTGTTTTGGCTGCAAATGAGATGTTTCTTTTTGTGCACTTTCTGCACAAGGATGGTGATAACCCAATGGAACTTCTTCAAGGTGATAAACTAAACCAAGTGATGGACAAGTTTGTCGAGCTCTATTCTCCCAACATTAGGAACTTAATGTCATCCTTGAAGCATCATTCAAAGAGCCAAGCCTACCTTTCCAACATTTTAACCTTCAAATATAAAAATGGTTATGCCTACATCCAAGACAACTATTTTCCAAGTCAACAGTTTGGAGAAAAAATGTTCCCTTTCAAAATGTCCATGCACAAAAATGCCAATAGATTTGATTTGGTGTAGTGAATGCAACCTGGAGGCAACTTTCAAACATGTCGATCATGTGAAGTGTGTCGATGGATGGATGACATTGGTTTGCCATGTCTATGATTTAGTTTATTGTAAAGTGATGACAATTGCACTTTGTGACATGTGATCAAAAGACATCGATGCTCAATGTTTGAAGTGGCAAAAATAAAACAAGGTTATGGCAAAAAATGGTGTTGCTCACCCAAACTTTAAAGATTTAATGGCTAATAGTGTTTAGGCCAATTGAAATGATTTTTCTGTTTTTTTACTCGCTTCATAAAGTTCCATGTGCATTTGTACATTTTCGATGACCTGAATGAACCTATGGTTGGCAAAGAGCGTACTTGTTACTTTCATTGGATTCAATCTATGGATAAATACACAAAACAACAAATTAAACCAAAGTTGTGTGAATGACATAAAACATTGTGTTACGAGTACAAGAATGTGACATCATTGGAAGACGTTAATGCTAATATGCAACCACTCATTGTTGGTGGTCTTGCTCTGAAGCTATGGATGAAGATGAACTTCAAGAGTTAAAGGATTGGGTTCAAACGAGCTCAAATGGGCCAAACACATTATTTTGTAGAAGGAAGAAGGTTCCTTTTGGTCCTAACTCAAAATTCAATTGTTGAAATGTGGCAATATCTAGTTAAAACATTTTGAATGGAGGCATGATGAAACTTGTTGCACTCGGTTCTACCTTAATTTTGAAATCTTATCCCTGATCACATTTATAGTTTTATTCCTTTACCTTTGGTCTTCAAGTAAGCTATGCAACATTTCTTCACATTGTTTACCTTTCTTGTATATCCAAATTATAACCACTATAAACCCAACCCCATTCTACATGTTAGGATAAACAACATTTTGAAGGAGTTTGAAGAGTTATTACTTGACAACACCTTGCTCAAGGTGTAGAATCAAGCCTTGGGAAAGAAAAACCCCAAATGGAAAAAATGGTGGCAAATCGTTCAAGAGTTTATGGAAAAGTAGATCCAAGAAAGCACGGAATTAGCTCGTTCTGATGAACAAGTTTACCAATTGGATCTACAATTGTATCAAATTGTTTTCCCTAATTTTAAATATGAACCACCTAGTTTTGTATCTATGGAAATTGGAACCAACAATAAACCACCAACAACAACACCCTCTATGGTACAACATGTTGCCACTACTAAACTTAGAAGTGGAACATGTTTAGAGACCATACCCTTACCTATTCAAATTTTTATTGTACATGTTTAGGTTACTACTACTACTACTGAATTTGTGGAAGGTAGTGACAAGTTTGTTAAGGAACAAATCAAACATGTACTTGATAATGGAACTAGACCCTTGGAGTTCCTATTTGCTACTTTACCTCTAACCCCACACCATATAGGTATAGGTCAAGAGATTACTTTGATTATTAATACCATGTATGTTTCAAAGGTATTTACAACACCCATAACAACCTTTGAAGAAACATTTAATTGACAAAAGGTTACTATAGCACCAACAAGTCTTCAAATTTTCAACCAAGTTGAACTTGTGGAGGAAACTAGTGTTAAACTCATCAAAGGAACCGTCAACCAACCAATTGCAAAGGACCTAAAGAACTTTGAGCTTTGAGCTAGCATTTTGAGGATGAAATGTAGTTTCCAAAGGGGAATAATGTAACCCAAATTTAGTAACAAGTGACTTAATAGGTTATATATTTAAGCAAGTTATTATACTTAATAGGTGATTTAATTAACTTGTTATATCAACCTAACATGTGGCATTAACCTAACCTATTATATAACATGATAGGGAACATTAAACTAGGTTCGTAGACATATTAGCAAGTTGTTAGTCAACCAATAGTATATAAAACATGTTTGCAAAATAGGTAGTGGAACAAGTGGTTAAACATGGTGTAGTTTTTAATTTGTTGGGATTATTAGCTTAATATTGGCTAATGACTATTTAAATGGTATGTTATGACTGACTAAAATTTTAATTAGTTAATATAAGGGTAAGAGCATAGACCTATTCAAGGACTTTTGATGATATTTTGATTTGGTGTTTCTTTTTCACTAGAAACATGAAAGCATTTTGTTTTTAATAGCAACATTTTTCTTGAGGCTATGTGCAATTTGACTACATGTTAGTATAGGAATTGTAGTTAGAACTAGTTTTGTTTAGTTCAAGTGTACACGTTTGTTGTTTTAGGAACTTGTTGCTAGAAATTAAAAAGTTGAAACTTTAATGGAATAGAAAAAAATTATTAAGACACACACACATATATATAAGTACATAGGTAGGTTGGTACATAGCCATATGTAGGTAAGATGGTAGCTCCTACTTAACTACCTATTTAAGTAGGTAGAAAAGTAAGACCTACTTATTTAGGTATCCAAGTAAGTAGGAATGTAGAAAGGTAGGTGAACTAGAGAGTAACCACAAAAAAATTCGATTTTGTTTTATATTTTTCCTTTAGGGTTAAACTTTTATGAGCTCATCTCAACATGGCACATGTATTGTAATGTGAAAATGCAGAAGAAAAATGCCTCCTTCATATAATTTATGAAATGACATCTTGAAGACAAAGCATGTGAATTAAATATTTTAGTTGCATCTTAATTATAGTTGAATTGCAACTAAAAAAACATTTCCCACGTGCTTTATGTTTGATTTTATTTTTGTAATTAATCTAAATATTATAGCTAATCATTTGACAAAATTATTTGAAATTTAATTATTGAAATTAATTATCTAATCATTAATTATCTAGATTGGTTATTTGAATTAATTAATATCATTTAGATATGTAGTTAGTTAGTTAATTCAGATAATTAATTTTTGAAATAAATATAAGATAATTAATTGTCTGAATTCAAATGAAAGTCAATAATTATCTACCTATATTAACAAAAAATATATATATTAATTATTTTAGTTAATTAATCAAATTTAAATAGCTCGTTAGTTAGTAAATTTAGATAATTTTTTATTAAATAATAATTATTTAATTCTAGATATTGGATTATTTATTGTATGAATTAACTAACAAAATTGGTATTTAAATTTGATTAATGAATTCATATGATTATTATTATTATTATTATTATTAAATCTAATTAATTAATTAATTATTAACAACTAGTAGTACAATAGTGGTCACTTAATGGCAACATATTGGTCAACTAGTTGCATGAACAGACTTTATAGTTGAAAACCAATTACAAAGCTTATACGTCATGGATGATGGGAATGTAGACACATGGCGTAATTACACATATGAAAGTCATACACTAGTTGTAAACAAGTTGCTCAATGTGTATCTCATTTTTTAACAATTGTCACTTAGTTGCACTTTGGGTCAAAATGCACTCAAAGGAGCCACAAACATTACTTTACATTATGATTGCATGTCCTTTTTCCCAAAATATTTTTTTCATATGAATGATTATTTTCAACTTGTTCTGAAAAATGATTATAATTGCCCCAAAAAGTCTATTTTTTTCCCTTAATGATTCTTTAATAAACATGAATTTGTAAAAATGCATTGATTCCTTGCAAATTTTATGTTTCATCTTGAAAAATGATGATAATTTTGAAATCACGTTAAAAAATATTAATTTTTCAAAGTTGAATTTAATGTAATATAAACTACAACTTTGTGTACCTTATACCCCATTTGTATGTGGTAAAGCATTCTCGAAGTTGTGAAATTCTAAATTTTCAAATGTACATACTGTGAATTTTCAAAGTTTAAGAATTCCACATTTTAAAAATTGTGAGTGGTTTTTTAGTTTCTAATAGGTTATTGTCATCTCATTTTTTTACCTTCAACTTACTTTTATTGTATGAGCCCTTCGAAAGTCCTTTATAAAAATGTCCTTTTTTAATGATAGAAATTTTCACTCTCAAAAGTCCTTAACTAAACCAAATCTAAAATTGGATCAAATGGATCTTTAATTTGAGTTTCTTGATTCATGTGTGTTAAAAATGTGCAATGGTTACCATGATTTCAAATGGAAAAACATAAATAAATCTCTAATCTTTTATGAAATAATATAACATTCAACAACTTTTGTGGCTCTTTTGAGTGTGTTTTGACCCTATTATAACATAATGCAATTCCTTCAAAAGTCAAATGTAGTTGATTCCATGTGTAAATATGTTGTGTATAAATTACCATATATGAAACACATTAAAAACTATGATGCAACTACCAAACAACAAGCTTATTTTCTAACATGGAAGTTTTATTTATTAAATCATCATATATATAAAGTGTAGTCATGTAGGAGTTGCACTTTGGAGGATGTAGTTGCAACACAATTATACTTGAGTGGCTTTTTTTTAGCTTTAATTGCAAGGTAGTGTGGTTTCCACAAACACAATTTCTCGTAGTGATTTTATTAGTGATGTTATCAAGCATTTCACATATCATTTTTTATTAAAACATGTTAGTTCCACTATTTAGTACCCACATGGGAATGGTTAGGCAAAGTTCACAAACAAGGTGTTGGGAACATTGTTGATTAGGTTGGTTAGGGAGAATAAAATATATTGGGATGAATATTTACCAACAATTTTATTTTTTCATAGAACATACAAAATAGCTACAAGATATACACCATACCAATTTGTTTATGGGTTACATTCTTTAATGCCTATGTAATACATCCTACCAGTAATCAATAGTGACCACATAGAAGGGAATTGTGTGAGAGTTTTAATAAATAAGATCACAAAACTAAAAAAGCTGCAAGAAAACAAACTGCAATTTAAGGTGAAATTAATAACACATTAGTGGAATAGGGTGGTAAATCCTATTGTTCCAAAATTGTGTATTAAGATTTGTTGTTTTAGCATGTTAATTTTCAGTCACCTAATCTATTTTTGAACAAAATACACAATCCAAACTACATATCAACATTTTTTCATAGTAAGTCTACAATTTTGCATCTACAACAATTCAATTATTTCACTTTTCATATTAATGGAAAGATAAAACAATAGATTATGGAAAAGAACATGAAGAAAAACAAAAGAAAACATATTGAAGTAATATGTGTCCTTCATCAAAATTGTTCTTTAAACTCTAAAAATTACTCTACTTTCTATTATATGTTCCAAAAAACATTAAAAAAACTCCCACTTCCAATTCCAAGGCATCTAAAATCCTTTAATTATCTTGCTTTAAAGTCATTTGAATTCATCCTGAATAATCCTAATTTTACCCAATCATCCTCTAGTATTGTCCACTTTGTTTCTATTGAACCTCCTCTTTTTGCTTGTCCAAAATAGACATTGCAACTCCTACTCATTATTCCCATGCATCCCAATCTATCTAATTATTATAGTACAATTTTTCCTTTACCATTACCCCCCATGTACTTTGGATTTTGTCCCTGAAATCCTACTATGGACATTTGTACTAAAAGAACCCTTAGTATGTAAAATAGACTACCCTTTATTCATGTATACTTTGCAAAAACATGTTCTTGTTATAATCACATGTTCCACATTCTATTGCCCCTCTATTACAATAATTTCCTCATACTATAAGGAGTTCTATGGTTGTATTTATTATTAGGCTTTTGCATTGGTCTACATATGACCATTGTCCCCTTCATCCTATGATGTTGGCTCTATCGCAGCTACTATAACAAACTAAATTGATGTAGAAACTAAAACCATTATAACATATTTTGTGGACTTTGTTTCGAGTAACACCTATTGTTCCTCTTGTTTTGTTGGAACTTTTATTGTGAGATTCCTTAGATTATGTCACTATTTATTCTCCCATGGCTTCTTTTGTAATGTCTCCTCCCTTCATCTTTGTAGGTGCACTTAATTGAACCTCTTGAATTTCTCCACTTAAACCTATTTCATGTTAATTAAAGTAGGGTGAAAGCACACTATGCAATCCCTTTTTTAGGTGTCACATTTCTAGTTTTTCCTGCATCTCTTTGAAACTTAAGTATAAAACATTACTATTTTCATTGAAATATCAAAAAAGGGACTCACATATGTAATGTTAATAGATTTTCCATTTAAAAAATGCAAAAGAAAATCAAAATCCTAAATATTTAATGAGTAATGAACTTTTGAATCTTAACGACAAATTTTGTCATGCCTTGCAAAACTCATGGATATGGACTTTTATCTTACAATATGTTAGTTTTATGTGTTTGAAACTTTGGGATATTAAATGAATTGTGTTTAAAAAACTAAAGATCCATTGAATGAAGGGAATGTGATTTTTATTTTTTATGTTATGAACTTTTCAAAATCCCGAAAACTGTAATTATTTTAGAAGCATTCTTAAGCATTTAAAATAATTATTTAAAAAAAAATTGTGATATACTTTATATGTCTTATAACATCATGACTTGAAATTGGAAATGAAAAAAAATGTTATTTTCAATATAACCTAAATATTCATATTTTAAGCCAATTTTCAATTACACTAGAAAAGGACTTTGAAAAGGGACTCTAACTTGCCAAAACTTAGCCACCTTAATGTGTTTTCACCCAATTTCAAAACTATTATCAAGAGTTGCAAAAGGTGAGTCATGCTTAAACTCTAGATATGCATTTTGATATGCTTCCAACTTCCTCTCATAGTTAGCTTCATATGCCTTGTGTTCATTAAACAAGGTTTATAAATATGTTTGCAATAAATTTAAAACTAAATTCCAACATGTCTTAACATTAAATGCTAACAATTATAATGACCTCTATTTAGTCCTTAAAATTATATTATTTATTAACAGATTGTCATACTCCTTCAATCTATGCTTAGACATATATGGTTCCATAATTGTGGTTGATTTCACAATTGTATTTAGTCTTCTTGCATCATGTTATAACTTATGGATTGACCTTTTACATGTAGCTTAAGTTCTATCCTTGTCCCATATAACTTCATCCCTTTAATGCATAATGTTGTAAATTTCCTCCTTGAGTTTTGAAATCTCCTTCTCTTGAACCTACACCTATCCTTGTAAACCATCCTTGTCTCGTTGTAAAGTTGGAGATTTAATCTTCCTATTTTTTCAAAGCCCCATATTTGGCATCCTCTCTCTCCTTATTCAACTTTAACAAATATTTCTCCTCTTTAACCATCCCATACAACTGCAACTGCTACTCCAAGGTCCCTTTTCTTTGCCATAATAACCTTTGTTTGCAGTTTGTTCAACTCCCTCTCAGCCATAAGTGTTTTCCTAATTTGAACTTTAATTGCATGGATCTGACATTATAGATCTAGTACCTCTTAATGTGCATTGTAGTTTTATCCTCCAAGTTTTGCGTTTCTACTTCATTCTTTTCACATAATAGTTTAAGTTTTGACAATTAAATCTTGGTCTCTTCCATCTTTTTCTTGTAATTTGCCACATAGTAGAACAACCTAATAATATGCGGATCTTCCTATATTTTTGGACTCAAAGATTCACTTGTGTGTGGGAACTGAAATGTTATAGTTGCCCCCTAGAGGTTTTTATAAATGGCTAAAAAAGAACTTCTATATGTTCCAAACCTATCCCTTAAATCATATAACCCTGCTAAGGATAATGGTTTATCCTCTTGATATGCAATCTATTATGCTATAGATTGTTCCCAAACTTCTTATTGTGGAGATGGTGATGTGGTGGAGACCACCCAATTGGTTCTATGTTTAGAGACATAGATCTCTCCCTTTGTTGCTCATATGGTTGTTCAAGGAAAGTTGTTCTATTACTTTTATGGTTCAAAGATGATTTGTAGATCATAAGGTTGTGCTCTATGGAGCTTGTTGTGTAATATGATTATCATATTGTGGTTCCCTTTTGGCAACCTACTTTGGCGATTGAGCTTTTGTTGCCACTACATGTCTTTTGTGCTTCCTCTTGAAGTTAATGTTGCCTTGGCATGAAATGAAATGATAAAACCTTTGGTATTGGAACTGTTCCTCGCATCTACTTCCTCTTCTTGATCATCAAAGGTCTCTCATCTTCTTCCTCTTCCTTTGAGTCTTCTACACTCCTTTGATTTTTTGTTTGCATTTGTCTTGGTGATTTGTTGGACGATGCAAGAGGGCACTTGATTTTTTATAACTTATCCTTCAACTCTAATGTATTCACCCTGGATGTAAAAGCCTCCACATTCCAGCTAGTGCAACTTTTGGTGGTATTTGTTTTCTAATTCTAGGAACAAGTGCTACATTAAGGTATTAATGACTAATGCTAAATGATAAACATCTTTTTTAAGATCAACCTTTATTGTTCCTCTTAAGATTTTTGTTTTAAAAGCTGTCCATTTCATCAATTCTCTTTACAACTATTTAAACAAAGTATATGCCCAATCTATAACATTCCTTTTCATAACTATCACGATGGATATGGCATTTCTATTACTAAAGTATCAAACCTTGTCCATATAATAAATAACCTAAATTATTGTAGGGAGACCAATATCATAAGGTTCTTTCATCTTATTAACACTCCATTGTTTTGTATTAACATATGTTGTTAGCAAAGCAATGTGTTGAAACATAGCTTTTGTAGTTTACTTATATAGTTTTTTCTATTTTTTCAAACCTTTCTTGGAGATTTTGAACACATATGCAATTAAATGCTTGTTTATTGCTATATTTTTTTGCCTAACCTTGCATAAATGGTCTCTCCTTTGTTTTGATAGGTGTTGAGAAACTCCACCAACCAATCATGGCATGGTGTTCTCCACTATAGTTCAAACAATCCTACCAACTTGATTTTAAACACCCATTTTTTCTCATTTTCTCCCATCCTTACCCAAGTTGTGATTCTTTCCAACTCCTTAGTATAAGCTTATTCTATTGATGTAAAAATCAATCTTTTTGACTCTAGTGAAGAATAGGCCTAACTTGACAAAACATTATACTAAATTTCAGCTTCTTCTTTTCAAATTTAGAATGGCTCCTTTTGAAGAACCTTGAAACAACCACAAGTACATATGGATCTACACATGTTTGTGGTGCTGAAGTTGTCACTTGTTTCAATTCTTGAAAAAAATGTGGGTCATTTTCATTTTATGAATTTGTTGACACCATCGTATCCAAATTAGCCTATGGTCTTGAAATCCCCTGTTTTCCTAAAATACGTAGCCAAGTTTCTTTATGTCACTTATTGTGCATGTTGAAGTATGCATAGTCATTTTAGTCTTCCTCCCATGGTTGTAGTCTAAAGAAGAATTTGGATAACAAACTTATAGTGGTGTTAGATTTGCAACTCCAAAATATAAAACATGGTCCATCCCCTTCGTTTGAACTTTTGCAAAAAATGTTTCATGTATGTGGATTTTTTTCTTTCTTTCACAAATCAAATTTCTACATTCTTTTTGCTTCTTTTGATTAATCTTTTTAAGTTATTCCACTAAAATTTTATTTTTCATTTTGATTTGTTGAAATTCATGAAGATTGGAAGAAGTGAGAAAAAAAAAATATTCATAATTGACATCATGCCAAGTTAACACCATTAATTCGTGCACCTCCTAATGTGTTGCTTTACCTTTTAAGGTTTTGTAATTTGAAACACCGTTTGTTGCCATCTATCATTAAATCCATACCTTTTTCATCCAAATGTACTATCATAGATAATTCCTTTGTTTAATTCATGGATTTTCATCAATGGTATAATTTATACCACAAAAATTGATTCGTCATGAGGATCTTTGTCCTTGTCATCCATCTCAATGTCTTTTTGTCCTTCCAAATATATTGGTTCAAGTCGATATGTGATTTGTGCTTTTTCATCCAAGATTTGATATGGTTTCAATTTGTTCACATTAACAAGCATAAGGTCTGGGTGAAACTTATACAAAGTGACCAAAGGCACAATGTTATTTGGTAAGTAAAATTGTACTTTGTACGAACCAAACCACCTCTTAATAAATTTCCCCAAGATGTGTTTTATGTCCTTTTGGAAACCAAAGTACATGATCTCCAAACTTGATTTTTTTTTTTGGATACTTTTGCCAACTCCATAGAACACGATTCCACTATTGACTCCCAATAGGTTTTTTTGCCTATAATATGTTATTCTATTTTTTTCCAACTTTGTTAGTCTACTAGTGAATATTTGGACAATATTAACATATATGTGGTCCCCCACTAAATGCCAACAAAACATATTCCATGGGCATAAAAAGATGCAATCCATAGACCAACTAATATGGAGTATACCCTCTAGGTACCTTGTAAGCTATTACGTATGAAAAAAACATAGTTGGTAAATGTTCATCCCAATTTGCCTTATTTTCATTAACTAATTTACTAATGAGATTGACAATAATTTTGTTAACTGGATTTAGGGTATAGTTGAATCTACCTATCCATTTCCTTGTGGATAATAAGTAGTAGACTTCACATGTTTCATTAAAAAATGGTCAGTATGATATTTAATAACATCATTAATGAAATGAACTCCCTAGTCTATTACTAGAATTGATGGATAGCTAAACCTAATTAGAATATATTCATACAATAACTTTGTTGTGACCATAGTAGTGTTGGTTCTAAACGCCTTAACCTCCACCCATTTAGTAGCATAATATGTAGTTACAAAATGTATTAGTTACATGTAAATTGTCGTGCAGGTTTGATTGGTCTAACAAAATCAAGTCCCCATTTCATAACTAGTTCATTTGGTAAAGTTGTGACTAGTTTAACCAAATTATGTGTTATTGAACCTCTAGTTCTTTGGCATGCATCACATGATCTACATAATTTAGAAGCATCATGAAATAACTTGGGCTGCCAATATCCTACCTCAAAAATCTTTTTGGCAATAATGTCAATTGCAAAATGTCATCCACCAAATCCTTCATGAAGCTCTTGTAAGATCTTATGTGCTTCATATATGGGTACACAATGTCAAAATTTGTTGTTTTGACCCATGTGGTATAATAGTCCCTTCAATAAAGTAAAAAGTTTCGCTCTTCTTGCCAACTATTGTTTTTGAGTGTTGGTGAAGAAACTAGGCATCTATCTTGCCTGCAAATAATTCTTAACCTCTTCTAGTCATACTGGGTGTAACACAAATAATAGTGCATTTGTGGTTTGATCAAATACCCTTGTTAACTCCATAGTATCTAGGAATTTAAATTGTGCATTGGCTACTACATGTGTACGGCCTAGTTTGTATACTACAATAAACTCATATTCCAAAAACAAAAGTAACCATCTAGCAATACGACCTGAGACCCGTGGTTTGTTTATTAGATAAACAAAAGCCATATGATCAATGTAAAACACAAACCTATTACCCAAGAAGTAATGTTTGAATTTGTGAAAGTCAAATACCATTGCTAATGCTTCACATTTTGTGATGTTATAGTTCCTCTCAACATTGTTTAATAATCTAGAGGCATAGACAACAAGTTGATCATGTTTTTCTATCAAAATCTATGTTAACATAGTACCTACAACTAGTAATGATGCATGTATGCACATGAAACTTTACATCCCAATTAGGAAATATCAAAATAAGTGTTTTTACATACTTCTACTTAATTAGCTCCCATGCTACTTGACATTCTAAAGTCCACAAAATTTATTTTTTCTTCGTCATAAGTTTAATAATTGTGGCCATTATGAATGCAAAATTCTTGATGAAACATTTGTAGAATTGATTCCATTGAACACCTAAATCTATTGTGGACTCATGGGTATTAACATTTGAACTATGGCCTAAATTTTCTTAGGATTTGTTAGTTTACTTTCTTTGGAAATAATAAACCTTAGTATCATCCTTGAAAATACTATAAAAACACACTTATTTGGGCTCAAACTAATCCCAAATTCTCTACACTTTTAAAATCACAATATGAGTTTTTGCATATGGATGTCCATATCACTATAGACAATGAAAATCATCTAAAGTTGATCTAAATGGAACACTTCATTCAAATTGGGTTGGTTTACTAAAAGTGGTAAGTCAATTGGTTACTAACAAGCAACTCATTCATTGGACTTCACAAACAACCCTACCAAAGAAAACTTTGGAATTTTCTTTGAAAGGTATTAACAGTCAAGTTTTGGAGACTAAATATGTAATCAACTTGGAGCAACTTTTGAAGATTGTGCCATACATTAAATGATAAATTTTCAATCCGGTTAAGTCTGTTCAACCATTGCAACTTGAACTTGCATGTGCAACATTGGTTGTTGACCATTAAATGGCAATGATTCAAGTTGATGTTGGTAAAAATTTCATTCATGTTGTTTTGATTGATGGAGGTTCTAGAGTAAACATCATTATTGAAAACTTGAAACTACAATTATGTTTGTCAAAGCCTAATTTGACACCTTACAATTTGTGTATGTGTCGCAACCCTAGCCTTGGGTTCGCCACCAAAGCAAGGGGTTACAAGGTTGCGAGCCAAGAGGGAAGCCCGGGAGTCATGCCGCATGCTCTTGGGAGTGCAAGAAAGTGTGATGGAATAGACTTTCGCATTCCCAAGGGAACTCCCCCCGTTGAAAGTTGGAGTCTCGGTGGACTCCCGAATGTTCAAAAAGCGATTGCAGGGGTCAAAATCCAATGGATTGAAAAGTTCTTTATATCATTGGAAAGCTATTGAAACGTAGATGTCTAAAATGGGTTCGCATTACCCATTTGGACATCTTTAACACAAGTTATTTCCAAAAGAAAGGCCGGAAGTCGAATGGGCAGTTTAACTCCTGACCATTAAAAGTCATTAATCGAATCGATTTCCTTGTGTGAAAATGGCTTACAACATATCGTTAGAAAGCTCTCGACGAGGGCTAAAACTTTTTTTCAGACCTCATCTCATTCAAATATTTGCACGCAAAGTTATGGGCCCCCAAAGTTGCGAAACTCCCATTTGGGAGTCTTGGGACAAAATGTCATTTGGATGTGGGCCTCGTGGAGAAGCACATAGTATATTATAAGGGGGAAGGTGGTGACTTCCCCCAAGTCCAGGCCGTGGTGAGTTTTATGAGTCCGAGTTGCCTGTGGCTCATCCTAACACCAAAAATGTTCCAACTATGCACTAACCACCTTGTGTTGGTTTTGTGCAGGTTTGTGTGAGTAGTTGAAGCTTGTCAATTCGTCCTAGTCCCATCCCGAAGCTCCAACATGCCCTTCTACCCCTCGAAAGTGTTGCAAGCTAAGGAGCGTGCCCCGACTCCTTACTCTTCCGTTGTTTTCAATTTGGATTCACATTTGAGTCCCTTAAGGAGTTGGGAGCGCGTCAATATGGCATATCAAACCACAACCAAACCACTTAATCTTATTAAAGGATTTAAAGATATTTGTTCTTGGAACTCCTTATACAATTACTTTTATTGTTATTAAAAATGATCTAGATTTTACTTATTCAATGTTGTTAGGAAGCCCATCGTTAAAAGATGTTAAAGTATCCCATGACTAGGGAACTAATGTTATTACTATACAAGGAACAAGTATAGTAAGAACCATACATATTATTAAAAAACTTGATGTTCAAACCAAAAGACCAAAAATTGTAGTGTGTTATGATTTCCATTTTGGAATATCAAATGAAAAGGAGGATGTGACATTTGCCACAAAGTTAAACTTTTTTTTATATAGGAACCATAATAGTACCTACTTATAATGTTACAAATTCTAAATTAGCCTACATATCAAGTTTTTAGTAGAATAAAACCACTCCCAAAACAACATGTTGAACCAATACGTGTTTTGGTTGTTAACTTAGTTTTACGAGCTGACATTATCAAACAACACCTACCTAAAACCTTTTCCCATCCAGAAGTGGGGAAAATGATCATTGCTGAAACACCTACCTAGAAACGAATACAAGATTTAACCATAGCCAGTTGGATAGTAATTGAGGAGGAACAACTCACCAAGGTCAATTTGGGCACTAACGAGAATGTGGGACAAGTGAAAGTGAATGCTTCACATGAATCGATTATCATAAAACAACCGATTGAACTTTTAAAGGAGTTCAAATACATTTTTGCATAGACATATAAGAGACCTGAAAGATATTCCACCAAAAATTGTTCAACACAAAATTGAATTTGATATTATAATACCACTTATTCATCAAACAAAATACAGATTGAATCCTAATTATGTTGTTATTATTAAACAAAACATATACAAGTTTATCATAGTTAGTTTCATTAAATTGGTTGAGGGAACAACCTGGCTGTCACCAATTGTGGTTGTTCTTAAGAATAATGGGAAGTTGAAAACCTATGTTGATTTCAAGAAGTTCAACACAACAACAATGAAGGACCCTTACTCATTGCCTTTCACAGGTGAGATCGTGAAGTTTTGTACCCTTTTAAATGGATTTTAAAGATATCATCAAATATCAATTACACCAAAAAACTAGCACAAAACCGCCTTTGTGACAAACTAGGGGGGTCTTTGTGTGGGTAATGATGCCATTTGGTGTCAAAAATGGACCACCCACTTATGAAAGCATAATAACCAAAACATTTTGAACATACATTGATGTATTCATGAAGAACTTCCTTGATGATTTTATAGTTTTCAATTTGACATGTTAACTCGTCTTGAGAAACTAAAATAAATAAATTTTAAGTGTATTGAGTTTGGTATTAGCCTAAACCCCCAAAAAATGTGCATTCATGGTGTTTTTAGGAAACATCTTAGGTTTCATAATGTCCAAAGAGGGCAAAGTCATGGATCCTAAAAAGGTTGAGGCTCTAGTAAACATGCCAATACCTACTACTCCCTAGGAGATCCAAGTTTTCAATGGGATGGCACAGTTCTATAGGTGTTTTATAAAAAAACTTTGCTTTAATCATGTCACTAATCACTCAATTATTTAAAAAGTTTAAAATTTTTGAGTGGATTGAAGGATGCCAATAATGCTTGGGAGGAGATTAATAACCGGTATATACAAGCCCCTGTTTTGATAAGTTTAAATTGGGAGTTTGAATTTCATGTTCATATAAATGCATTTTAGGTAACAATAGGAGCCATGTTTGCCCAGGACTGGTAAGTTTGATCAATCAGTTATGTATGCCTTTAGATTACTAAATTCAATTGAATGAAACTATACCACCACTTAAAGAGAAGCCTTAGCTATGGTCTATGTTCTATACAAATTCAAACATTACTTATTAAGTAACAAATTTATATTTTATGTTGACCACATGGCCCTTGTGTACTTAATTAACAAGCCACAAGTTTCTAGCAAAATAGCTAGGTGGTTACTATTGTTTTTGGAATGTGACTTCAAAAACCTAGTAAATCCCATTTAATGGTAGATGCCTTGAGTAGATTGCCCAACCAAGCAAAGTCAATTGGTGTACCTGATTAGATCACTAATGTTCACATGTTCACATTATAGCCAAAGTTGTTACAAAGTGTCTATGATTACCTATTAAAAGAGATGATGCTAGAAAGATTTACCATTTCATAGAAACAATACTTAGCTCAAAGAGCTAATCTATTACAAAATGTAATACTTTACATATTTGGACAAGACAATAGGTTTTGTCATGTTTTGCAACCAAAAGATGTGCCAACTATACTACAAGAGTTACATAGTGGAGTTGGTGGAGGATAATTTTCTTTAGACATCATTGGGTGGAAAATTATTGATGTTGGTTACCAGTGGCCAACCATGAACAAAAATGTTCATGAATTTTGTTGAATCTGTCTTATGCCACAACTAGTTGGTCCTTTCTAGGACCTGGAGTGGAGGTAGGCCTAACGCCGTCTTTTATTAACTAAGTCGGTCTCTCTCTCTCAAGTAGAGTAGCACTGCTCCTACAACACTACTTACCCCTTTCCCTACTATGTAAGTGGATATAATGATTGGAAGTATGTAAGTGCTTACTTACCAATGTAGGTAGGTAAGGCACATGTTGGGCTACTACCTGGACATAAAGACCTGCTCCAATTTGTTTAGAGTAATTGGAGGGCACATTACACAACA